>Ga0214474_1000079_pt1 | contig 51697 bp, 47 predicted proteins | sample RVTome_2_FD_187335 | JGI IMG/M metagenome (GOLD analysis project Ga0214474, IMG submission 187335) | Soil microbial communities from uranium-contaminated site in the Upper Colorado River Basin, Wyoming, United States - RVT95D214 HiSeq ... | reverse complement strand
CGTTCCAGCGAAGAGGAGTATGAGAATGACAATGATGGCTATGATCAGGTGGCGAAGGAAGCTCAACTGTCCCCCTTTTTTCGTAATGTCTCACGATATTATAACTTTTGTTGGAAGGCAACCCCTGGCCGCCCTTGACATCTCATCCATGAGACAGTATAACAAGGTGAACATTTGTACTCCCTACGAGCCATGGATCAATTGACAAAAAAACAGGAGGAAGTACTCTTTCTTATCCGAAAGTTCCTTCGTGATAAGGGGTATCCCCCGACGGTAAGAGAGCTGGCTTCCTTGACTGGCAGGAAGAGTACCTCCGGCGTGCAGAAGCTCCTCAACGCCCTGGAGAAAAAAGGGCATATAAAAAAGGTCCCTGGCCGCTCCAGAGGGATAGTGCCACTAGGAGGGGCCCACGCCTTTTGGGTGCCCCTGGTAGGATGGGTGGCAGCTGGAAGCCCGGCCCTCAGCGAGGGGCACATCGAGGGGTATCACGCCTTGGATGGGTCCGCAATGCCAGAATGGGCTTTTCTGCTCAGGGTCCGGGGGGATAGCATGATCGGGGACCATATACAGGACGGCGACCTGATCTTGGTTAGCCAGCAGGCCAGGGCAGAGGATGGAGCGATCGTGGTCGCCATGGTAGATGGCGAGACCACGGTAAAGAGGCTTTGCAGGAGCGACGATGGGATTCAACTTATCCCATCTCATCCCGCCATGAAGCCCTTATCGATTCGGGAAGAATCCCAGCTGAGGATAATCGGCAAGGTCGTTGCCGTACTCAGGTTTCTGGAGCCCGCGGATGCCTTATCTCTCGTGCCTCTGCGAGACCAGGAATCAAAGAGAGATGCACTGCACCATCAACGAGAAGATAAGGGGAGAAGTCGAGTACAGTGATCTCATGCGTTCTGGCCATAATACCATCAGGGGGTTTCTCCACTTTAATGTATTACCTCGTTTAGGAGGTTTTTACCATGCAAGATATAGATAAGTCCAAAGAACAATTGGCAACTGAAGTAGAGCAATTGCGCCAGCGGATTGCCGAGTTGGAAGCCGCAGAAACCGAGCGCAAACAGGCGGAGGAGGCGCTACGCAAAAGTGAGGAGAAGTATAGAACCGTTGTTGAGATTTCTCCAGATGGGATTGCCATTGCTGCAAAAGGGCGCCATATATTTGTGAATCAAAGTCTTGCCAGGATGTTTGGTGTTTCTAGCCCCGACGAACTGCTGGGCAGGCCGATCATGGATTACATACACCCAGACTACCGTAAAATCGTAAGGGAGCGAATAGAGCAGCAGACCAAACGAGGGGCATCGGTTCCTTTGATTGAGGAGAAAATGATACGGGCCGATGGAACGGTTATTGACACGGAGGTGGCTGCTGCTCCTCTGGAATATCAGGGGGAAGAGGCTGTTCTGGCCGTCATAAGGGACATCACCGAACGCAAGCGGATGGAAGGGGAACTGCGGGAGAGCGAAGAGCGATTTCGCGCCATATTTGAAGGTGCGCCTGACGCCATATTTCTTGCCGATCCCGAATCAGGCGTAATCATCGATCTAAACCAAGCTGCATCGCAGTTGTTGTTAAGGCCGTGCGAAGAAATTGTCGGGCTCCATCATTCAAATCTACATCCACCTGAGCTGCAGGATCATGAGAAGAAAAACTTTATTAAGTATATTCAAGATGTAAGAGCAAAGAAACAGACGCATCCCATCGGAAGCAAGGTCACTCGATCCAATGGGAGTACCGTCCCGGTTGAAATCTTAGCGCAAATGATTCATATAAAAGGCAGGCCTGTTTTCCAAGGGACTTTTCGCGACATCACCGAACGTAAACGGATTGAGGCTGAGCTGAGATTAAAAGACAATGCCATAGCATCATCCAATTCAGCAATTGCCTTTGGTGAATTTGGAGGAAACTTGACGTATGTGAACCAAGCGTTTCTCCAGATGTGGAGCTATGATAGTGAACAAGAGGTATTGGGGAGGCCAGCTGTTGAATTCTGGCAAGAGAAAGAAAAAGCCCAAGAGATTATAAAATTATTGCTCAAAGGGAAAAAAGTTAGCGGCGAATTAGTGGCAAAGAGAAAAGATGGTTCCTTGTTCGATGTTCAGTTATCGGCAAGCACAGTGACTGATGAGAGTGGGCAACCAATTTGCATGATGGCATCATTTGTCGACATCACAGAGCGAGTATTGGTTGCGGAGGCATTACGCAAAAGCGAGGAACGTTATCGTACTTTGATAGATAATATTGATCTTGGGATTAACCTTATTGATTCCGACCACACTATAATTATGGTAAACGCTACAATGGGAGAAAAGTATAAAAAGCCTGTCAGTGAGATGATCGGGAAGAAGTGTTTCAGGGAATTCGAAAAGCGCGATGCCGTATGCCAGCATTGTCCTGGGGTTCAGGCGATGGCTACCGGCAAAACTAGAGGTGTTGAGACAGAGGGTGTTCGGGATAACGGAAGTCGTTTCCACGTGAGACTTCAAACCTTTCCACTGATTGGGCAGGATGGCCGGGCGACGGCCTTCATAGAAATTGCAGAAGACATCACAGCACGGAAGCAGATAGAGGAGGCGCTGCAGGATAGCGAGGAAAAGTATCGTTCATTGGTAGAATCGAGCGCCGATTCCATATATTTGGTAGACAAGGATTGCACCTACCTTTTTATGAATAAAAAACATCTCTCCAGACTCGGTGTGAAGAGCAATCAAGTGATCGGCAGGCCATATAGCGAGTTTCATTCACCTGAAGAAGCGGCTGACTTCGCTCAAAAAATCAAAAAGGTATTAAGGATAGGTAAATATCTTTCTTATGAGTATAAAAGTCGACGGGACAATAGATATTTTATTCGAACGTTAACTCCAATAAAAGCTTCAAAAGTTGATAAACCAAGTACGATAACGGTCATTTCAAAAGACATCACTGAGCTCAAGCAAACCGAGGCTACTCTACGTGAAAAGGAGGCCTTTAATTTTGCGTTGTTCCAGTATAATCCTGTTGAAACTATCGTTGTAGATCTCGAAGGCAGGGTGACTGGATTCAATCTGGCAAAAGGGAAATCTCGAAGCAGGTTACCCGTTATCGGCGATATGATGTACCAGGATTATGCCGGCAAGCATGAGATCGACATGCGTGCCGAGTTGATGAAGTGCATCAAGTCAGGCAATGCGAAAGCGTTTCCCGAACGAAAATATGGTGATAGGTATTTATCAATAACCATATCACCCTTTTCGCAGGGTGCTCTCATCATCTCCGAGGATTTTACCGATCGGAAGCGGGCTGAGGAGTTATTACAAAGGGAGCGGGATACCTTTTTCTCTATCTTGCAAAAGGCCCCCTATGGGGTGGTGTTTCTAGATAAGGATGGGAAAACCATCTTGACCAATGCTGAATTTGCCACTATCACCGGTTACACACTCAAAGACGTCCCCACTTTACAGGATTGGTTTCGTCTGGCTTATCCTGATAAAAAATACCGAGAAATAATAATTAATACTATGATGAGGAATGTTGTTAAGGATAATAGTGATAAGATATTCGAAAGGACGTTTAATAGGGCCTTTTTTCAGACGTTCAAGGTGAACTGCAAAGATGGAACCACGAAAGAAATAGAGTTCAGACCGACGGCATTGGAAGATGGCAGCACTATCGTAATGATTGCGGACATCACTGAACGGAAGCGGATGCATGAATTGTTGGAAACAGCTGTTACTGAATGGCGTACAACCTTTGATGCGATCAGCGATGCCGTGTGCTTGTTCGATCATAAAGGTAAGATCAAGCGGTGCAACAATGCCATGCTGATGTTGATACGAAAGCCGTTCAGCGAGATTTCAGGTCGCACCTGTTGGGAAGTTATGTATGGTGTTTCAAAAATGCCGGAAGGATATCCTTTCGCATCTGTGCTGAAAACTCATCATCGAGAAACCGATGTAATTTTTAGAGATAATCGTTGGCTGAACATCTCGGTCGATCCGTTGCTGGATGATCAAGGAAACCTTGTAGGCGGTGTCCATATTATGTCCGACATTACAGAGCGCATGCGGGCGGAGGAAGAGCTGCAAAGCTCACGTGAAGAATTACGGAACCTTACTGTCTATTTAGAGTCTGTGCGAGAACAGGAGAGAACAAACATCGCGCGCGAGATCCACGATGAATTGGCTCAGGCTTTAACGGCTCTAAAAATGGACTTGTCATGGCTGGACAACAGATTGCCGCGAGATCAAATACCATTGGCTGAGAAGATGCACTCAATGCGTGAACTCATTGATACCATTATTCAAACGGTGAAACGGATCTCTGCGGAATTGAGGCCAGGAATATTGGATGATCTCGGTTTGGTTGCAGCAATTGAATGGCAAGCCGCAGAATTTCAAGATCGAACAGGTATGTCCTGTCGCGTTTCTGTCAATCCAGTAGATTTAACGATAGATAAAGATCGTTCAACAGCTATCTTCCGCATATTTCAGGAAACCCTGACCAACATAGCTCGCCATGCACGCGCTACAAGGATCATCGTAAGTATTAAAAAGAAGTATGGGGCATTGACGTTGAGAGTGACGGATAATGGCGCCGGCATTACTGAAGATCAGATTAATGACTCTAAATCCTTTGGTCTTATTGGCATGAGAGAACGTATCCATCCCTTGGGAGGGCAGGTCAGGATTAAAGGCACCCCAGGCGCAGGAACGACGGTTGAGGTGCAAGTCCCGATTAGAAAAGCATAAAATATGTTATCAGTCGCCACTGATCTACTGAGGACTCGAAGGGGAGCTCTGCTATGATTAAGATATTGATTGCCGATGATCACGCTATTATTCGCGAAGGACTGAAGCAGATAGTTTCGGAGACGTCGGATATGGTAGTTGCGGATGAAGCAGACACTGGTCATGCAGTTCTGGATAAGGTGCGAAACAACGAATATACCGTGGTGGTGTTGGATATCTCCATGCCTGGCGGAGATGGTCTGAACATCTTAAAACAGTTAAAAAAGGAAAAGCCAAAGATACCGATACTTGTACTCAGTATTCATCCTGAGGATCAATATGCGGTTCGCACCTTGAGGGCAGGAGCTGCTGGATATCTGACAAAAGAGAGCGCACCCGATGAATTAATAACGGCTATCAGAAGGGTATCAGGAGGAAGAAAATATGTCAGTTCTTTCCTCGCCGAGAAACTCGCCGCCGACCTAGAAGGTGACAGTGAAAAGCCACTTCATGAAACACTTTCTGATCGTGAGTATCAGGTGATGTGCTTGATAGCTTCCGGAAAAAGGGTTAAGGAGATCGCGGAGGAACTGCGCTTAAGCGTTAAGACAATAAGTACCTACCGCTCCCGAATTTTGGAAAAATTACGAATGAAGAGCAGTGCGGAATTAACTCACTATGCTCTTAAACATGGGTTGGTGGAATAGTACAATTGTAGATATATGTAAATGAGATATGTTGTTTCCCATGTTATTCTGCCTTATGCTTACTGCCAACCGTTTTTCTTTGTAGGACAAACGCCGACAACAAAATCAGCTTTACGCCGATTCCTTTCTTGTCATGTTCTGCTTTAAATTAATATGTGCCCATTCTAGATGCAGCAAAAGGGAGGATTGTATGAAGGTTTTTATTGCTGACGATTCAAAAGTGCTCCGTGAAAGATTGATAGAGATGCTAGCCGAGCTTCCTGATATCGAAATTATTGGTCAGGCACAAGACGTCACAGGAGCCTGCACCTCAATAAAAAAATTAAATCCCGATGTTGTAATCTTGGATATTCGTATGCCGGGGGGGAGCGGGATAGATGTGCTCCAAGAAATCAAGAAAGATAAGCAAGCGCCCATGGTTATAATTCTTACCAACTACCCCTATCCCCAATACCGGAAAAAATGCTTGGGATTAGGTGCGGATTACTTTTTCGATAAATCGACGGAGTTCGAGAAGGTTACGGAACTATTCAAACAGTTGAGGCGGATGTAACTCGGCAACAAAAAGGAAATCCCCAATCTAGATGTTGGCTGTGCTTAAATCTAAGAATGAGTTTCTAAATATCTATAGCATACTGAAATAATACTATCTATATTAAATTTCTTTCCTTTTTTGCAGCTTTCTGCCAGGGAATAGTGAAGGGATTGCAACAAGTAAAAGGAAAAGAGATGGTAAAAGGGCAACGATTTGATCAAAAAAAACCCGCGTTACGAAAACAACGTGCAGAAGTCATTCGAGTTTTGTTGATCGAGGACAACCCCGGATACTCCGAATTAATTCGGATAATACTTGATAAGGCACGAGATATTCGATTTGAGCTTACTGGCGCAAAAAAGCTCTCGGAGGGTCTAGATTATCTCGATAAAGATGGAATGGATATAATCCTGCTAGATCTCAAATTGCCTGACAGCCATGGTATTGAGACGTTTGATAAGGTTTGCGCACACGCTCAAAGCGTGCCTATCATTGTGTTGACGGTAACTGATAATGACGAGCTGGCGCTTGAAGCGGTGCAGAAAGGTGCCCAGGACTATTTGGTCAAAGAACAAGTTGATGCAAAATCACTGGAGCACGCCATTCGGTATGCCGTCGAGCGCAAGCGAATAGCGGAGACGCTCCGAGAAACAAACCTGTTTTTACAAAACATTTTGGAAAGCTCATTCGCTATTTCTATCCTATACACCGATCGTAAGGGAACTATCCTCTATTGGAATAGGGGGGCAGAAAACATATTTGGCTACAAGGCGGAAGAGATCGTAGGCCATCATAAGGTGAACATATTGTACCCCCAGGATGACGCGGAAACGAAAAAGAAAATAGGAGAGGTTAGATCTTTTATCTTTAAAAATAAACAAGGTACAAGATGCGAGATACAAGAGATAACGAAAGATAAACGAAAACTCTGGATCGATTTAAACCTGACGCCTCGCTTTGACGCAACTGGTGAGGTTGCAGGAATTCTTGGGATAGGTCAAGATATAACGGAACGCAAAAGAATGGAGGAGATGCTGCTCAATGCAGCTCAAGAATGGCGCACTACATTCGATGCAATCAGCGACGTTGTTTGTCTTATAGATTCAGAGAGAAAGGTTATTCGATGCAATAAGGCTATGACGGAACTATTACAGAAGCCCTTCATCGATATTATCGGACACAACTGTTGTGAACTGATGCATGGAACTTACGAGCCCATTAAGGGATGCCCCTTTGAGCGTATGAGAAAAACTAGCAGCAGTGAGGCAATTGTTTTGCAAAGGTGTGACCAGTGGTTCAATATATCTGTCGATCCGTTGCTGGATGAAGCGGGCAATCCTATTGGCGGGGTCCATATAATGGCCGACATTACTAAGGGAAAGGAGATCGACCAGATGAAATCAGAGCTGATCTCCAATGTATCTCATGAATTGCGTACACCGTTGAGTACTATTAAAGAGGGGATTGCTCTTGTCTACGACGGCGCCCTCGGTCCTTTGCGGGCAGATCAAAAGGATATGCTCTCGAGAGTTAAAAATAATATTGATCGATTAACCAGATTGATCAATGATCTATTAGATATGTCTAAGATCGAAGCTGGCAGAATGGAGTTTAAGAAATCATCGGTTAACATTCCCGCGTTGATTGCTGAGGTACTCGCATCCTTGCAGGACCACGCGAAAAATAAGAAGATTGAGTTCGCGACCCGGGGGGGTGAGGATATGCAGCCCTTGTATATTGACCGGGACAGGATCTGCCAAGTCATAACCAATTTGATTGCGAATAGTATCAAGTTTACACCAGAACGAGGTCGCATTACAGTAGGGATTAACGATAGGAAAAAAGAAGCGGAGATCAGCGTCGTGGACACCGGCATAGGAATTTCACCCAAGAACATCTCGTGGTTGTTTGACCGCTTCTCCCAGTTTAATCGTGACTATGGTCCGGGCGAGCGAGGCACGGGGTTGGGATTACCTATATCGAAGGAGATCGTCGAAATGCACGGTGGCAGGATATGGGCAGAGAGTGAGCAGGGGAGGGGGAGTACCTTTACCTTTAGCTTACCCCGACTGAGTCAGGATGAGATCTTTCGGGAGTATTTGACCACCGGCTTACGAGAGGCGGCTGATAAGGACTGTCCGTTGTCCCTGGTTGTTGTGCGCATGAAGAATATTGAGAAGTTTGAAAAAGATCATACAACGGAAACGATGTTTGAAATCTTGCAGGAAATTGAGAGCCTCATCACGAGGACCCTGCGTCGAAAGAGTGACATCGTTTCCCGATATAAATATGGTGAGATTATCATAGCGATACTGATGGATACCGCGAAGCATGATGCCCTGTTTGTTAAGGAAAGAATTAAAGAGGCGATAGAGGATGAGATGCAAGAAAAAAAATGGCCGAAAGATATAGAGCTTTTTTTGGATATCGTCACATATCCTGATGACGCACCGGATGAGGTAGGATTAGTCAACAAGATTTCAAAAAAGCTTTGGGGTGAGCAGATGATCGATGGAGAAACTAAAGGAGGCAAGGATGGAAAAAAAGAGGATTTTAATCATCGATGATGAACCCGATTTTGTGCGCGTGGTCCAGCTCAGGCTTGAGGCCGCAGGGTACGAGGTTTTGGCCGCCTTTGACGGGATGCAGGGCGTCAGCTTTGCACATAAGGAAAAGCCTGATTTGATCATCCTGGACATTATGATGCCGGCCATGCATGGACATAGGGTATGCGAGGCGCTGAAAAAGTCGTCAAAGACCTGGACTATTCCGATTATCTTTCTTACCGCGAAGGGAAGCAAAGAAGATGAAGAGTTGGCATATAAACTGGGAGCTGAGCACTTTCTCACGAAACCGTATGATCCTCAGGTTTTATTAGAGAGGATCAAAAAGGCGTTGGATCCTGGTGCACAACTGGAAAAATACGAGGCACGAGAGAGAGAAAGATCATAAAGAATCACGAATTCTAATCGCTCATTTCTTATATAAGAACTTAGGAATAGCAATGGGAAAAATGACTCTGTCACCGAAAACATTATCTCAACAATCATTATTAATACATCAAACTGCCCCACGTACCAAGAACAAGCCGAGGCAGCAAAAGCTGAAGGTATCTGAAATCCGTAATCGGCGACCCCTTGAAACAACTCAGGATGGCGTGTTAGTCCTTGAGGCAGACACGGGGAAAATTATTGATGTTAACCCCTCTTTGATAGAAATGTTGAGTTATTCTCGCAAGGAATTTCTTGGGAAGCAGCTTTGGAAGATTGATTTATTCAAAGAAATCTTGCCGAATAAGCATGCTTTTAAGCAATTGCATGAAAAAAAATATATGCGGCATGAGCACTTACCGCTCAAAACGAGGGATGGTAAAAGCATAGATGTAGAGTTTGTGAGCTATACCTATTTGGCAAACGGCAGGGAGGTGATTCACTGCAACATCCGTGACATTACGGAGCGTAAACGCGCGGAGGAAGAATTGCGGAAACAGGCCCTTATCTATGAAAATATTCACGACAGCATCATAGTGGTTGACTTGGAAGGCAACATCATAAGTTGGAACCCAGCAACGGAAAGGATGTTCGGCTATGATCAAGACGAGGTTTTCCGAGAGACCGTCGGCGTTATGGTGACGAAGGTTATTAAGGGAATGTTGCGCGATGGCCGCTGGACTGGTGAAATGAATTTCACCCGTAAGGATAACATAGAGGGTGTTTGCGAAACGAGTATTTTCCCTCTGCGCGATGAACATGGCGATATGATCGCCGTATTCGGTGTATGCCGTGACATTACCGAGCGTAAGCACTCAGAAGAAAGACTACGTCGAAGCTACGATCAATTGCGGGAAACACTTATTGCTACGGTTAACACCTTGGCATCAACAGTAGAAATGAGAGATCCTTATACCGCCGGCCATCAGCGGCGCGTAACCATTCTCGCCTGCGCTATTGCAGCGGAGATGGGGCTGACGGAAGATCAGTTTGATGGGCTCCGTATGGCCGGGCTCATCCATGACCTCGGCAAGATCAATGTGCCTGCTGAGATCCTCAGTAAGCCCGGGCGCATAACCGAAATCGAATTCAGTCTTATTCGATATCACCCCCAGATCTGTCACGATATATTGAGGACGATGGAATTACCATGGCCTGTTGCCAAGATCGTTCTGCAGCACCATGAACGGCTCGACGGTTCGGGATATCCTCAAGGACTGAAGGGTGATGAGATAATTATGGAAGCTCGGATTTTGGCCGTAGCTGATGTGGTGGAAGCCATGGCCTCTCACCGTCCCTACCGACCTGCTCTCGGCATTGAGCTGGCTTTCAAAGAAATCACAACGAAAAAGGGTATCCTCTATGATCCCGAGGCAGTTGATGCCTGCGTAAGGCTATTTTCCGAGAAAAGATTTAAGTTCGACTGAATTTCAAAAAGGTCCGAAATTTACAGCTTATCAATCCTTCATTTGCGAACTCATCTTTTTTTGCAGGGCATCTAATCATCCCGCTATAATCGTTCATTTATTCTCTCGCCGTTTATCTTTAAAAATTTATATACTAATCTACGGGTATGAGAAATCATTGACTTATAAGATCGAGACGGATACAATTCGTCGTTTAAATAAGGAGTAACTGTTGGCGAAAATCGCCCCTTTTCGGGGAGTTTATTATAATCCCCAAAAAATTGCTGACCTCTCTCAGGTAGCCACGCCGCCCTATGACGTCATCTCTTTTGAGGATGAGGGACGCTATCGTGGAAGGCATCCATACAACATAATCCGTCTTATTCTCCCGGGGGGGGAGAGGGGGGTGGACCGATATCAAGAGGCCGCTCGAAACTTGCGGAAATGGGAGAAGGAAGGCGTCCTCACAAGAGACGAAAAACCTTCTCTCTACCCATATCAGCAGATTTTCACCTCACCTTTAGGTGAGATAAAAAGGAGGAACGGATTCATAGCATTGGTAAAACTTGAACCGTGGGGGGAAGGGGGTATCATCCCCCACGAGGAAACGACCCCCAAACCGGTGGAGGACCGGCTCAGACTGATGGAGGCGTGCGGGGCGAACCTCAGCCAAGTCTTCACCCTCTATTCCGATCCGGCAGGAGAGATCGAGGGACAATTGGCCGAGGTATGGACGTCGCCTCCCCGGCATGAATTCCGGGATGATGAGGGCGTATTCCATCGCCTCTGGCAGGTTGATGATCGAATAATCATCGCCGAAGTTGAGAAGAGGATGCGGGGAAAGACACTTCTCATCGCCGATGGCCATCATCGGTATAAAACCTCCCTCATCTATCGTGATAGGATGAGAGAGCGCTTTCCTTCCTATACCGAGAGATCACCCTTTGAGTATACGATGCTGTATCTTACCCCCATAGAAGGAGAGGGTCTCCTCATCCTCCCCACCCATCGGCTGGCTACCCCCCGGGAACCATCTGATTTAAAAGGGTTTTATACTGCTATGAAAATTTTTTTTTCTTTCCGTGTCTTTAATTTTAACGATACAGACGAAGAAAGGGTGGCTCGAGAACACCTTTTTAAGGCCCTTGACAAAAAAATCGCTGGCAGATATACCTTTGGTCTTTACATTGGCGGAGAGAAGAGATATATTCATGTAATTTCCAAAGAAGGTATAAGGATTAAAGATCTCCTGAAGGGTTATCCAGAGGTCTTGCGGGAACTCGATGTGACCCTGGTGGATGGTTTTATCTTGAAAGAACTGTTTAAGGTTGAGCAGGAAGAGGTTGGATTGATAAAGGGTAGAAATGAGGTCCTGGACGAGGTTCATGTGGGAAGATATCGAGCGGCTTTTCTTATGAATCCCCCTTCCATTCAACAGGTCAAAAGAGTCGTAGATGCTGGAGAGGTAATGCCTCGCAAAACTACCTTTTTTTACCCAAAGGTAGCTACCGGTTTAGTACTCAATAAGATCATTCCCGGTGAGGAGGTGGCGTTGGTTTAATGCTCGACCTTTCGTCGTCCCATACCAAGAGCGAGACCTTTGATACTCTTTTCGATGGGAAGATAAGGGTAATCCAGGAGAAGAACGGTTACCGCTTCTCCGTAGACGCCATTTTGTTGGCTGGCTTTGTTTGGCTGAGAAGAGGGGAAGGGGTTATTGATTTAGGGACAGGGGTCGGGATTATTCCCCTCATACTGGGTAAGAGGGGGGAAGGTGCTGAACAGATTGTGGGGGTCGAGATCCAAAAAAATTTGACCGATTTGGCTAAGAAGAACGTCCTCATTAATGAGCTCGAAGGTCTCATACATATCTATCAAGGAGACATCCGGAATATCGACGATCTTTTCCCTCCCTCTACTTTTGATGTTGTGGTGACCAACCCCCCCTACTATCGGATTTCGAGCGGTAGAATCAACCCCTATTCCCCAAAGGCCATTGCCCGGCATGAGGTCACGTCTACCATCGACGATGTGCTGCGTGCAGCCCGTTATCTTTTAAAGGAGGGGGGTAGAATTTTTATCATATTTCCCGCCCAGAGGGCCGTCACGCTCTTGGATAGTATGCGAAACACCTTGCTAGAGCCGAAGAGGCTTCGATGGGTATACTCGCGGGAGGGCGAGGAGGCCAAATTCGTTCTCACAGAGGCATATAAAGGTGGAAGCGAAGGGGTGGAAGTAATGCCGCCATTTTTTGTTTATTCGCACGATGGCGAATATTCCTCGGAGATGAAGACATTATATTCCGATACAACTATGAATTAAAAAGGAGCGCAATCATGGAGAGCAAAAAGCTAATGGTATTAGCAGTGGTTATTCTCATTGCTTCGTTTCTTATCTCCTCCTGTGCCCTCTTCGGGAATAAGGGGAAAGATCAGGTTTACGACAAGGGGAAGGAAGGACAGTGGGTCTACAGCACGCAAAAACCTTCGCCGACCGGCGATCAAAAGAGGGCGACTACCTATTCCAAGAGACCTTATGCAGGGCAGGAAGGGGAGGAGGTAACGCTTGCTGGCGCTGAGACAAAACCCATCATTAAACCCTATCTTTTGGGGAGATTAAAATATAAGGTAGTTGTTGCGGAGTTTCAGGATAATACCAAGCAGGCCAGGAGGGGGCTGGGGTCTCTCGTGACTCAACAGTTGGCCAATCAACTGGAGGAGAGTGGGGCAGTAATCGTAGTGGACATGGAACAGGTGAAAAAGAGCCTGGGAGGAGGAGATGTTAGTTCCCTGTCGATGGCTTCTTCCCTTTGGAAATTACGAACCTTGTTGGGGGTTCAAGGGCTGGTGACTGGAAAGATACAGGATGTATTGATAGGAACGGGAAAGCAGGCGAAGGCTGATGAAGCAATGGCCATTACCAAGATGGATGTCCTGCTGTTGGATACGGAGACTGGTAATGTCATCAGATCCATCAAGGGGGAAAATCCCATATACACCTCCCGTGCTGTAGGGGAGTTGAATCAGGATAAGGCCCTTTCCAATGCCATCATTTTTTCCCTCCAGGGGGTTGCCGATGCGATCATCAGAGGGTTGGCAGGCCTGGAATGGTCTACCAGTGTAGCCACTGTCGAAAGCGACAAGCTCTATCTCAATGCCGGAAAGTCCACGGGGCTGAAGATTGGAGATGAACTGGAGATCTATAACCCTGGCAGACAGGTGAAAAACCCTACAACAGGGGTTTGTCTTGGAAGGTTACCAGGTACTCTGCAAGGGAAGGTAAAGATCAGTCAGCTCTTCGGGTTCGATGCTGCGGAGGCTAAGATAGTCAGCGGCGGAAATATAACGACAGGTGATATGGTGAGGCTGGCTAAGTAGCATCAATAGGTTACCCTGCTTCGCTTCAGTTCTGGGGAGATTACGCCAGCATTCCAGGGAAGGGGATGCTCACTATCGCCGTCTGCTTTTTTATTTCTTCCTTCATACCCTCAATCTCTTTATATATCACATGTCTCTTGCAAGAGTCCATGGTGAGGGCTTGTCCATCCGTCCGTCGAGGCAACACTGTAGGCCTGAGCCCTGATTGACAAGATGGATTCGCTTGCTATAGTAAAAAAAAGCAGACGCCGATATAGTGGGAATGAAATATTAATTTTTTACAAAAAAATGTTGTGGCAGTGACGGTGCACAAAAAATAATTATCTATATATATTTAAAACAAAGTGAGGATGGGTTAATGATTGAGGAGTTTAAACAGTGGTATGACGATCGACATAGTTATGCAAAAGAGTGGAAAAAAAATAATAGCAAGGGAAAGGTAGTGGGGTATTTTTGTACCTATGTTCCAGAGGAGATACTCTATGCGGCAGATTGCCTTCCTGTTCGCATCTTAGGCGGCCATGAACCTCCGGCGCTCGCAACGCCGCATATGTTTGATATGTGGTGCCCATTCTCTCGTGACTGTCTGAGTCAGGGCCTGGCTGGCAAGTATGACTACCTGGACGGGGTCATAATCGCTCAATCTTGTCTCCATATCCGACAAGCCTTCGGCGCTTGGCAGCTGCAAGTACCTACACCCTGGTCATACTACTTGTGTATGCCCAATGCCGTGACAACTCTACACGCCAAGAAATTCCTTGCTGGAGAATTAGCTGAATTCAAAAAAGCGGTAGAGGAATGGGTTGGTAAAACGATAACTGATGCTGATCTTGACAGAGGGATCGATATCATGAATACCAACCGTCGTCTGATGAAGCTGGTATATCAATCGCGAAAAGAAGACAACCCGCTTATTACCGGTACTGAGGCCATGACGATGGTATGGGCCAGCCAGATAATGGATAAACGGGAGCATAACGTTTTGGTGGAACAGTTGCTCAGGGATCTTCCGAACAGAAGGCTCGATCGCGACCAGGGTGTAAGGCTCATGATTGTCGGCAGCGAACATGATGACCGTCCCTTTATGGAGATGGTGGAGACAATCGGGGCTACCTTTGTGATTGATGATCACTGTACCGGTTCGAGGTATTTTTGGGATGAAATCGTGACACTTAAAGATCGGCTGCAAGCTATTGCCAACCGATACTGCGATCGCGTACCGTGTCCTACCAAAGACTTTAAGCAGGGGACCTGGGAGCGGAAGCGGTTTCCCCATATAATAAATTTGGCCAAGGAATATCGGGCGCACGGCGCGGTGCTCATCCAGCAGAAATTCTGTGATCCCCATGAGTGCGATATTCCGAGTTTGAGGCGGCAACTCGAAGATAACGGCATCCCCTGTTACTTTCTTGAGTTCGAGGTTACCGTGCCGGTGGGGCAATTCCGCATCCGTATCGAGGCGTTTATCGAACAGCTCAGGGCAGATGAATTATTCGATTAACGACTACTGAGGAAAAAAGGGTACATGGATGGCGCGATATAAAACAAAAGGCCTCGATTGTTGGAACAAGGCCAAAGAACTGAGGGATAGATATTACAAAGACTATAAAGAATCACACGATCGAGGTGGCCTTCGCTGGGAGGGTGGCGCCTGGAGCTTTGACGCCATTCCCCAGGCATTGGAGGGCGAGGTGCATGGGCTTAGCGAGGAGCCCTATGGGGCAAGCATCGGGCATATCCCCGAGCTGCAGGTCAGATACCAGGAGGCTGCCGAAGGCAAGTGGGGTTGTGCGCGCGATCTATGCTCCTACATGCGCGCCTACTGGGGTTCCGTAGCACTGAACGAATATGCCTTTGGAGGGGCATGGCCCCATGCAGACTTTATCTTCCAGAATCAGATTTGCTGCTGCCATTCCAAATGGCTGCAAGTCGCTGACGAAATCGGTGGCGGAACAACCCCTTATTTCTGTTTTGATGTCGGGGCCGGGCCTTACGATAAGATAGGGGATCGTCAGATCGATTATGTGGTGGGGCAGCTTTATGACGGAATAGAATTTATTGAAAAGGTTACCAACAGGAAGGTTATCGATGAAAAGCTGATACAGAATGTCTATAATACGTATCGTTCGAACTGCTACTGGGCCAAGACGTGCGAACTCAATCAGGCTATTCCGGCGCCGCTGGACGAGAAGACGATGTTCTCCCTCTACGTGCTGGGAACACTCGAGAAATCAAACCAAGCAATTGCCGACTTTTATGAGAAGGAGTTATACCCCGAGGTGAAGGATCGGGTTGCCGATAAGATTGCGGCGGTAGCCGATGAGCAATGCCGGGTCCTGGGTGATAGCCAGCCGCCATGGGGTTTTCTCAGGATATATCGATATCTCGAGCAGTACGGTATTGTATCAATGGCAAACCTGTACACCTTTTCCCTCATCGGGTGGATGATGGTAGACAAAAAAGGGGATATTGTGCCCTGTCCCACCCTCGAAGAACAAGGAATCACCATCAAAGACCGCGACCACGCACTGAGACTCTTGGCCGAGGGGGAGCTGAAGGGCAAACTCATGTGGGCTCCCTTTTATGGTGCCACCTATAAAAACGATCTGGTGACAAAGATAGCCAAACAGTGGAGGTGCGATGCAGCGATCATACACCTGAACCGAGGTTGCGAGGGTACGGCCCAGCACCAGATGCAGTTGAAGATCGCCTTGCAGGGAATGGGCATCCCTGTCATGACCTTTGAGGGGAATATGGCGGATGAGAGGGAGTTTGATGAGGGACGTGTCATGCGGCTCATCGAGCTCTTTGTTACTGAGACCCTAGGGCTTAAAAAGGTAGCCTAAAGGCGGCACACGGAGAGAAGGGCAAAAGGAGAATAAGGATGATCGTTGCTGGAATCGATGTAGGCGGGAAAAATGCCCACGTTGTTATCCTCAAGGACGGCAACATTGTGGCACAGGGGGCGGCTGCGACAGGCATTCAGAAGGCGGAGGCAGCTGAAAGACTGTATAAAGAAACGCTCCACAAGGCCGGGCTCAAGCAAGATAATGTGGGGCGCGTAGTTGCTACCGGCAGTGCGGGCAAACGGGTCGCTTTTGCCGATGGAGTCATCGCCGATGCTGCAGCTGATGCCAGGGGCGTCAATCGACTGTTCCCTTCGGCGAGGACTGTTATCGATGTGGGTGCAGAAGAGGGGAGGGCCATAAAGGTAAGTCCTGAAGGAAAGGTCCTTGATTTCGCCATCAATGAAAAATGCGCTGCTGGCACCGGTACCTTCGTTGAGGCTATGGCGAGGGCACTGGAAATTACCGTGGAGGAGATGGCAACACTATCACTAAAGTCCAACAATTCCATCCCCATGAACGCCCAATGCGCCGTTTTTGGCGAATCGGAAGTGGTCTCCCTCATTCACCAGAACGTAGAAAAACAGGATATTGCCAAGGCCGTGCACGATGCCATAGCGGGCAGGATCGCCTCTGTAGCGCGAATTGTTGGATTAGAAAAGGACGTTGTGGTGATAGGAGGCATGGCAAGAAATGCCGGTTTCATTCATTCACTTAAAAAAGAGATTGGAATGGATATTATCGTACCTGATGATCCTGACTTTATAGGTGCCCTGGGGGCAGCTGAGGCAGCCGCGGCAGGTGTTTTGGAAAGGAAGGTAGAGGCAAAGTCGTAGGGCTCGACGCGGTTGAAAAAGGACAGGTCTAATATGGAGGAGTTTTGCGATGGCTGAGCAAGGGAAACAGGAATACTGGAGATGGCCTGAGGGCACATGGGTCAATCCTGGTATCGATTGGAGAAAGGGTAGGATTATCACCGCCGGTGTTGATGTAGGATCTGTGAGCTCACAGGCAGCGGTGTTGGTTGATGGCGAACTCTATTCCTTCAGTAACACACGCACCGGTTCCGATAGCCCTGATAGCGCTCGGAAGGCTCTGAGTATTGCCATGGAGAAGACTGGCCTAACCGTCGACCATATCGATTACTGCATCGGAACGGGGTATGGCAGGGTGAATGTCCCTATGGCCCAGCGAACCCTTACCGAGATCGCCTGCCATGCGCGAGGAGCAAATTTCATGTATGGACCGGAGGTGCGGACGGTTATGGACATGGGTGGTCAAGATTGCAAGGCCATCAACTGTGATGACAAGGGGAAGGTCCTCAATTTTATGATGAATGACAAGTGCGCTGCCGGCACTGGCCGAGGGATGGAAGTCTTCGCCGACCTCATCAGGGTGCCTGTGTGGGAGATCGGGCCGCGCTCGTTCCAGATCAAAAAGGAACCCCCCATGATCAGCAGTACCTGCGTCGTATTCGCCAAGAGCGAGGTCGTCGGCCTTTTGGAAAAAGGGGTGCCGGAAAACGCGATCATGGCCGCCTACTGTTCCGCCATGGCTCATCGGATCATGGAACTGCTCAATCGCCTGGGTGTCCATGAGAAGTTCGTTATCACGGGCGGTATCGCCAAAAATGAAGGGGTGGTCAAGAGGTTGGAAAAAGAATTAGGGATCAAGACTGCAGAGAAGGTTTGGCACAAGCCTGCGTATAAGGCATATCCATTCGATACCCAGATCACCGGTGCCTTGGGGGCAGCCCTTTTTGCGGAGGCGATGGTGGGCAAGGGGAAGGTGAAGAGCGTTCGGAAAACGTAGATAGGGAAGAACGATGCAGGCTTTTTATGGTTTTCAAGATGGATCGGGTGATTGGTTTATCATCATCGATACAGACAAGTGCAATGGATGCGGCAGGTGTGCGGAGGTATGTCCGGCACAGGCGCTTGGGGTGGGTGAGGATGAACTTGATCCCTTGAGTGGAAAGCACATTGCATGTGTAACAGAAGGGGAGCGCAAGAAGATTCGGTATACGTGTGCACCCTGCCAACCAGGTTATGGAGAAGAACCACCCCTTTGTGTAGCCGCTTGTGAGCCGCGAGCTATCTTTCATTCGGAGGCCTGGCGTCAGTCGTTTGCAAAAAAATGATTTCTTTTATTATCAGATTTTGCTGCCCATAGGTTGAAACGAGCCTTGAACATCATTTGTGCCCTGCAATTCTACACTTATAGGGGCTATAATTATGGTTACTATAAATATTGATACGGTAGAGGTTGATGTAACGGCAGGTACAACGATTCTGCAGGCAGCTGGACAAGCTGGTATCTATATACCTCATATTTGCTTTCATCTTGATCTGCCTCCTATCGACAATCTAAAACCCGCTGATGTTATTTATCGCATTAGCAAATGCATAGAAAATGCGATGCCTGAGCTGCGCTATCAAGGATGCCGGCTTTGCGTGGTCGAGATCGAAGGACAAGAGGGGTTGCATCGTTCCTGTTTTACGTCTGTTGTCCATGGCATGGCTGTCCGCACGGTTTCCCCTGCCATCGAGGCGTTTCGTCGCAATCGGATTATGGAATTAGCTGCAATACACCCTCATGCCTGTTTAACGTGCGCGCAAAAGGAAGGTTGTGCGCGATTTCCTTGTTCTCTGAATATTCCGGAGACTGAGCGATGTTGTGCTCGGTTCGGCAACTGTGAGTTCCAGCGAATCGTAGAATATATAGGCCTCAGGCCGGAGACCCCTCGCTATGTCTTTGAAGACCTGCCCATTATCGATGATAACCCTTTTTTTAGAAGAGACTATAACTTGTGTATCGGTTGCGCACGATGTATCCAGGTGTGCCGACATGTATGCGGCATCGGAGCCCTCGATTTCGTCTATGATGTACGGGGAAGGATCATCGTCGGTACAGTCAATAAGACACTTAAAGAATCCTCATGTCGTTTCTGCGCGGCATGCGTCGAGGTGTGTCCCACAGGTGCCCTTATGGATAAGGAGACATTTGGAAAAGAGGTGTCCAGTAAAGCTGCATATCCTACGAATGGTGATATCCCGCGACGTACGCTTCTGCCCTTCCTTCATAAACCTGCCTTGGCTCCGGAACGCGAGCAGGGGGTTGAATATACCGCGGGAAACCTCGCTAACGTCCCCGAAGAATCGGGTGTTTATCAGCTTTTAGATGGGCAAAAAGCCGTTATTTACATAAAAGGGGCGATGAACCTCCGAAAGGAGCTTGAGGAGCAGCTGCAAATAAATGAGCTAGCCCGATATTTCGTATATGAGGAAAACCCTCTGTATAACAAGAGAGAGAGTGAGATTCTTCAGCAATATTGTGCCCGGCATGGCCAGATGCCTGCCGGCAACTTGGAGCTCGATGACCTCTTCTAAGGCAGCCGATAATATATACTAGTTTTGTATCATAAATTTATTAATAAAAACAATTAATTAGATATGGAAAACAAGATATTTCATTAAGAAATATTTTAACCTTCTTTCAGGTAAACTACGCTGGTGCGTACTGAGCTTTCTCGGTACCTTTCTTGACAGCTCCTTAAGCCCCGCTATAATTGATAGTAACGCATTTCACAACTAAAAAGGGGAGGGCAGCGGTGCAGGTTTTCTCGGAATCGGTCAAGATAAGGGCCATGGCTTACGGCGATCTGGATGCCATCGTGCAGATAGATAAAGAGATGCTGGGGAAGGAAAGACCTGATTACTGGAGCATGAAGATAGAGAATCAAGAGAGCCGGTCGCCCCTGACATCCCTCGTTGCCGAGATGAAGGGTACTGTAGTCGGTTTTATCATAGGGGATGCCAGCGGGTGGGAATATGGTATCCCGAATACCGTAGGTTGGATTGATACCATCGGAATTCATCCAAAGTACCAGCGGAAAGGGATTGCAAAACTTCTGTTCAAAGAGATGATAGGCAACTTAAAGACGGTGGGGGTGGATACCATTTACGCCTTGGTGAATTGGAAGGAATGGGATCTGCTGCACTTCTTCGACAGGATGGGTTTCCGGAAAGGCGATATGATCCAACTCGAGTTGAAGCTGTAAAAATAACAGGCCGGAGTTAATCCTTTTTTTCTTCTATGAAATTTCTGGCAATGATGGTCTTTTGAATGTTTGAGGTGCCTTCTATAATCTGATAGGATTTGGCATCCCGGTAAAATCGCTCTATGGGATATTCCATGCCGTAGCCATAGGATCCATATATCTTCATCGCCTCATTGGCCGCCATAACGGCGGCCTCTGCGCCGTAGTACTTTGCCGTAGAGATGTGAATAGTCGGTCTGCCACCCACCTTCTCCAGGTTGTCTACAATCCAGGCAGCCTTATAGACTAAGAGCTTTGCTGCCTCATGTTCGCACCACATCCGTGCCAACTGATCTTGGATCATCTGAAAATTGATAATGGATTGCCCGAACTGCTGCCTTTCGTTGGCATAGTGTTTGGCGAGCTCAAAGCACTTTTCCGCAACCCCGGCAGATCTGGCTGCGCAAGAGAGCCGCGTTCTATCGAGCATATACATGGCGATCTTAAAACCGTCTCCCGGCTTGCCGACGAGGGCGTCCTTCGGCACTTTCACATCTTCCAGGATGATCTCACCCGTCGGAGAGCTGTGTAGTCCCAGCTTTTCCGTTATCTGACGCTGTTCAATGCCGGGGCTCCGCATGTCGACCATGAATGCCGACATGCCGCGGTGTTTTTTCTCACGATCGGTCATGGCAAAGATTATCCCAACCGTTGAGTCAGGCACACCTGATATCCACATCTTACTCCCGTTTAAAACGTAGCCATCAGCCGTCTCTTGAACCGTGGTCCTCATGGAGGCGACGTCGGAGCCGGTGTCCGCCTCGGTCAAGGCGAAACACCCGTACGCATCTGCGGTAATAAGGGGTGGGATATATCTCGCGCGCTGCTCCTCAGTCCCAAATGCCAGCAGCACGCTCTGAATAGCATTCATCTGGAGGTTAAAGGTAACACCGTAGGAAGGGCTCTCTTTAGCAATCTCCATGGTGGCAATTGTCGCAGCGAGATAGCCCATTGCATTGCCGCCGTATTTTTCCGGGGCGATACAGCCAAAAAGGCCGAGTTCTGCCATCTTCTTGACAATTTTTTCATTATAGACGTTTTTTTTCTCGTCTTCACTTACCGTCGGAGCAATCTCGTTTTGGGCAAAGCCCCGTGCCATCTCTTGTAACATGGCTTGCTCCTCAGTAAGACCGAAATCCATAGACCCTCCTCCCTATGTCTTCATTATCGTGTTCTGTCTAGGTTTTTCCAGAATTGCCGATGACTTTGCGCACTATATAACAAAATATACCCCTTATCAACCCCAATACATTAAACCCCTGGTAAAAAAGAGGGGGAGATGGTATCCTTAAAAAAAGCTACTATCGCCTCAAGGCGATATCTTTATCCCGCTACAGGCGATATTGAACCCTTTCGGTTGGAAACAATCAAACTAAAGGCGCCGGAGGTGGATCTGACCCCGAAGGTCGCTCTGACCAAAGGGTCACCTTCGGTTTAGCCAAAAGGGTCACTGGCCAAAAGGCCACCTTCGGCTTCGGTTTAGCCAAGGGTTTTACTCCCGGAATGGAACAATAAGGCATGATTATGAGGGTCCTTGGTCTCGACATAGGAGAGAAGAGAATCGGCATCGCCATTAGTGACGAATTGGGATACACCGCTCAAGGGATGAAGGTGTTGACCAGAAGCGGTTTGGATGATGACCTCGAGGTGATCAAGGACATCATGACGACGGCAAAGGCCTCTGAGGTCGTGGTGGGGCTTCCCAAGAACATGGATGGCTCCTTGGGGGACGCGGCGCAAAAGGTCTTGTCCTTTGCGAAAAAGATGGAGGAATATCTATCCGTCCCAGTCATCCTCTGGGATGAGAGATGGACCACCGCTGAGGCCACCCGCGTGCTCGTGGATGCGGACCTCAGCAGAAGCAAGAGGCGCAAGGTGGTAGACAAGTTGGCAGCCGTCCTTATCCTGCAGGGTTATCTCGATAGCCTGGAACACTCGGGGCAGGGAGGATTAGAAAGATGAGGGGCCGTCTGTTGAAAATAGGTTCATTTGCGGCGTTGTTGCTCTGCCTGGCCATCCTTCTGGACGCCCTGGTGTTTCTTGCCTTGCCCCGGACCATTCTGGGCGAGGAAAAGCGCGTGTTCATACCGAAGGGTTCTACCTTCAAGCAGGTAGTAAAGATCCTGAATGAAGACGGGATCCTGCGCAGCCCGACGAGGTTCTATCTCATGGCGCGGCTCATAGGGGTCACCGGGAGGGTGCAGGCGGGGGAATATGAGCTGAGCACTGCCATGATACCCCCGGTAATCCTACACAGGCTGGTTAGCGGAGACGTGGTGAAATACCGGGTTACTATCCCCGAGGGGTATACTGTCCGGCAGATTGCCCTGCGATTGGAAGAAGAGGGCATTATCGAGGATCAGGAGCAGTTTCTCGCGCTGGCCTTTTCCGCCGATTTCGCCGCCGGTTTGGGCATAGATGGTAAGGGCGTTGAGGGGTATCTCTTTCCTGACACCTATCTCTTCCCCGGGGGGATCGTGTCTGCCGAGGTGATCAAGACCATGGCGGGAAAATTCAAGCGGGTCTATGAACCTGATTTCGCCCGTCGGGCTGCCGAATTGGGCATGACGGATCGTGAGATCGTCACCCTTGCCTCCATCATTGAGAAGGAGACCGGCGTTCCCGAAGAGAGCCCCTTAATCTCCGCCGTCTTCTACAACCGCCTCAAGAGAGGCATACCGCTGTGCAGTGATCCCACGGTTATCTACGGTATTGCGGGGTTCGACGGCAATCTCAGGAAGAGAGACCTCGAAAAGATGACACCTTACAATACCTATCTTAAAAAAGGTCTCCCCCCTGGCCCTATAGCCAATCCCGGGAGATCATCTATCCTAGCAGCCCTCTATCCTGCACCGGTCCAATACCTCTACTTCGTCTCTCGCAATGATGGGTCTCATTACTTCTCCAACACCCTCAAAGAGCATAACGAGGCCGTATGGCGATATCAGCAAGGGGGGAGAAGGGCACCTAATTGAAATATTGCCTTCCCGTAGCTACCTTTTCTGGAAGGGTTTTGTCTTCATGGAAGGGATAAAGGAAAAACTAGCGTTCGAACAGGGTCCTATCAGGCCCCCCAGTGAGGCCAATAGCCTCTTGATAAGGGTCACAAGGAACTGCACGTGGAATAAGTGCGCCTTCTGTCTTACTTATAAGGGGGAGCGCTTTGAAAAGAGGTCGGTCCAGGAAGTCAAGGCGGATATCCAGGCTGCCAAGGCTATCGCTGATGCGATAAAGGCCCTTTCGTGGCGAGCCGGCCATGGCGGTGAGGTGACAAAGGAGCTCGTGGAAGGGATCTTTCACTCCCCTCTGCTCTATGATGAGCGCGTCCGCAGCATCGCCGTGTGGCTCTATTTTGGGGGCAAGCACGTCTTCCTACAGGATGCCAATTCCATCACCGTAAAGACACCGGAATTGATCGAGATCCTCACCTTTTTGCGAGGACAATTTCCCCAGGTGGAGCGTGTTACCAGTTACGGAAGGGCAAAGACCATAGCTCAGGGGAAGAGCATCGAGGAGCTGAAGGAACTGAAAAAGGCGGGCCTGACGAGGTTACACGTCGGGCTTGAATCGGGCTGGGACTTCTTGCTGGACTACATGAACAAAGGGGTGACTGCAGCCGAACACATCGAGGCCGGCCAGAAGGTGATGGAATCCGGCATCGAGCTCTCGGAGTATGTGATCCTGGGTCTCGGCGGGAGACAATGGTGGAAAGAGCATGCCAGAGAGACGGCCAAGGTATTAAACCAGATCAACCCCCATTTCATCCGCCTGCGCAGTTTAAAGGTCCTTGCCCCCATGGCCTTACAGGAGAAGATCGACGAGGGTGCGTTTGTCCTTCAGACAGAAGAGGAGATGATCGTCGAGGAGCGACTTCTGATCGAGTCTCTCAATGGGATCACCTGCACCTTCTTGAGCGATCATATCCTCAACCTGCTCTCGGAAATCGAAGGCAAGCTCCCCGATGATAAAGGGCGGATGTTGAAGATCATCGATGCATTCCTGGCACTTTCGGTTGAAGAAAAGCTCAATTTCCGGTTGGGCAAGCGGGCTGGCATCTATCAAACCATGGAAGACATGTCCGAGCCACTTTTACATCGGCGGGTGACAGAGCTGATAGCAAAACTCGAAGCGCAGGCCCCAGGGGGAGTAGAGGGCTCCATTGCCAGGATAAAAGAGACCTACCTGTAATCCCACGTAGTTTCTATTGACATCTTGTTTCTCCCGCCTTACTTCCTCAGGTGAACTCAAGATCCTGCACCGCTGAGGATTCCTCGACCTTATTGACTTTTCTCTCTGATATGCGTTAAGGTGACAATCAATGGATATGAGTGTCATAAAGAGGCTCTGGCGCAGAAGGACGATAGAGCAGGGGAGGTGTTTCAAGACCAAGGTTTTGATGTCGGCCAAGATGAGGCTCTTGGACCTTGAGACGGGAAAAGGCATCACCTCGTGGATTGAGGGAACCACGAGGGAGTTGGCTGAGGACGGCTTGGTGATAGAGGTGGATCAGGTCATGGTAGACGGCTTTCATATCTTTACCGACGCCATGAAGCAGGGGAGGAGGTTAGAGCTCGAGTGGGAGCTGCCGGCAGAGGGCGGTGCGCTGATGGGGAAAGGGAAGGTCCTCTGGTTCAAGCTGACACCTGATGGCTCTTCCCATCCCTTTGAAGCCGGTGTGTTGTTGGCGGAGATGGGCACTGAGCAGAGGGAACGGTGGCTTACGTTTACGAAGGGACTGCCCGGCTGAATGGTTTTTGGTGCTGAGTATCACCCCCGTCTATCTTTTCTTTAAAAAATTGAAGGGCATATGCTTGTTCGAGACACGAGGGGATTTACCCTCATTGAGCTAATGGTGGTTGTCGTCATCCTGGGGATCCTCGCCGGGCTCATTATTCCCAAGATCATGGGCAGACCCGAGGAGGCCAAACGGCTCAAGGCCCGGAGGGGTGCGCTATAAAGGGCAACTCCCCGGGAGCTTCCACACCATAGCCCTGGTGCCGAGCCCGATAACAGAGAAGGGCACTATCAAGGCAGAGGGCAAGGCGAACAGGTTGAGGCATTCCCTGATACCACGATAGCCGGATGGATGGATGAAAGAAGTTACGGATATAGGGGGCGCAAGCCGCACGGGCATGGTCATAATAGTCAACCAGCCATCTGCATCAATGCATATGGATTAGGCAGGGCGATCTACTGCGCCTTCGATCTGGGTCTCAGCCTGGATAATAAGACTTACAACCAGATCGCCCTCTTGCTCAAGAACTCCGTCGCCCATGTCCATAGGACACCGGTGGCGGAGACATTCCTGCCGTACCAGCTCGTCCCCATCGATCTTACGATAAAGGGCCTGGACGAGACGATTGAGGCCCGGATCATTGAGGCGTTCCCGTCAATGCTTCCGCTCTACGATCCGGGGACAGGGAAGTGGATCACGGAGGCCCGTGGGCCTACACCTTTGCGCTCGAGGCTCATCAGACCGAGATCATCCGTTACTATGCCCTCCTGCCGGATGCAGCAGGTACCTATGTGATCGAAACGACGGTGGGATTAACGGCCCAAGGCACCGTTATCCCCGCCTATGAGTCGAACGTCGAGATCACGGTGGAGAAGGATGCTGCGGCCTTGACCACGGATATTATCGACGCCCTGACCTCGCTCTCGGTGTCGAAGAAAGACCGCCTGAAGGTGCAGTATGCGATCCAGTGTCTCCAAGATTTGCGGCACGGCCATCACGGGAAGAACGAAGGGTTTGAGGATGATATCCATGACATACTCAAGGCTGTCGACGCCCTGGTGCAGATCGAGAGCGCTGACATCACTGAGATCAGGTTGATGCTGGACGCCTTGCTGCGCGTTGAGCAGGGGAGGTTCTACCTTTCCCCGCAAGACAATCACGGAGGACACAAAGATTAAACAAGACACATAGTGCAATCAAAAGGGTAGGGTGATGAAAAGAGGGGGCAGGGTGAGTTGAGTTCAAGATGATGACCTGCCCCCTTTTTTCATCTCTGATATCCTTGCGCATGAAAGCTCAGAGCACTATACTTAATCCATGGCTATCGGCAGATTGAGATTGAAGGACAGAGGATATGATTTCCCTCCCTACAGGCCGCCGAGCGAGGCGTATAGCCTGTTGCTGCGCGTCACCAGGGGGTGCCCGTGGAATAAGTGCCTGTTCTGCTCCATGTATAAGGATATCCCCTTTGAACGCCGCCCCCTCGAGGAGATCAAGGAGGATATCGAGGCAGCAGCCCAGCTCTATGGTGAATCGGCCCGCACCGCCTTTATCGGGGATTCCAACAGCCTGGTGGTCAAGACCGAGCTGCTCTGTGAGGTCCTGCGCTCGCTCTATGCCTCGTTCCCCCATCTGGAGCGCGTCACCAGCTATGCGCGCGCCCGGACCATTGCGAAAAAGGACCTCGATGATCTAAAACAGCTGCGCAAAGCAGGGCTGGTGCGCCTGCACGTGGGGCTTGAAACCGGCGATGCAAAGACCCTGGCGTTTATCCAAAAGGGCGCTACCCCTGAGGAGATGATAGAAGCAGGGCTCAAGGCTAAAGAAGCTGGTTTCGAGCTCTCCCTCTATATCCTGCTCGGGATCGGCGGCATACAGCGCTGGAAGGAGCACGCCGACGAAACCGCGAAGGTCCTCAATAAGATCGATCCGCACTTTATCAGGGTGAGAAACCTTGTGCCCCAGCCAGGATCGCCTCTTCATGCACTCAAAGGGCAGGAAGGATTTATAGTGCCTCCTCCCGAGCTGATCCTGGAGGAGGAAAAAAGGATCATCGAAGGTCTCGAGCTAAGCTCTGAGTTTCTCAGCGATCACATCTCCAACTATCTCCCCTTACATGGCCAGATGCCCACTGATAAGGCAACCCTGCTTCGAGCATTGGAACAGGAGCTAGAGGCCTTGCGCACAGACCCCTCCCTGGTTGCAGAATACCGACAAAAAGAGTCCTTAAGACATCTCTAGAAAAGATGCAGACTTGGGGGTGTTGAAAGAGGAAAAAAGTGTTGCCTGGTAGGCAATAAAAACTTTAAATTATAATGAAGTTTATTTCATAACTATTCATAATAAAAGGATTTTATCCATCTGTTGATAAGTTCCTCGCCTTATCGGCGAGTTGCAAAGCGACGTTGCCCAGTTTTCTCCTTTTGTCTTCAAGGTATTCACGGCCGATCTTCCTGCATACCTCTTCTACCTTTTCAAGATATCCTTTGCCGTCTCCAAAGGCCGTGACAAGGGGGAGGAGTTTGTAAAAGGATCGCAAGGTATCTTGGTATCTGTTCTTGTAATAGCCATCCATGCCGCGGGCATAGAGGTAGAGACCTTTAATCCCTCGATCATGGATTTTGTATTTCTGGGCCTGGCTGAAAAATTCGGCAGCCAGATCATAGTGCTCACTTGCCAGGTAGCTTCTCCCCTCGACGTCATAGGCCTCCCCGAGACCTCCGGGGAACATATCGGCGATTATCTTCAACCCTCTCCTCCTGCCAAAGACCTGTTGCAGGAGCTCCTTGTTGCGCAATAAAAATTTCAGGAGCACGGCGTTATCCTTATAACGGGGCAGAAGGTGGGCAAGTTGTTCGAGGGTGTCTCGCAGGAGCCGTTTGGTCTCCGTCATGCTTTCCGCCAGCCGCTTTTCGGTCTTCGCCCCGATCTTCATAAACTCCTGGAGCAGATTCTTCTCATACGCTGATGACTGCCGGCTGTTCTGGATCTGTAGGTAACGGGGTTTGTATACCGTCAATTGGTAGAGGTTTTCCCGGAGTTTCATGGCCTCGTGGAAGATAGAGCCGACGGCAAGGTCCAACAATTTTTCCTCATCGCTGCATTGCTCTTCCCCCTGATATCGGAAGAGCATATGGCATGATTCTTTCAAATTAAAAAGAGGGACGGTGGGGTCTTTGTCAGTGACAAACTCTTCTATGTCATCAAAGCTCAAGGTTTGTGCCTTGTATTTTTTATAAATGGACTGGAAGCGAATGTAGGAATACAGATAATCCCTTACAATCTCCAATATAATCCAATTTTTCTTGTCTGGATTTTTCATTGTCTAAACGTTATATGCCCATGACGAGAGAGGTCGCCAAACAGTCAACCACCCCGCACTTGTTCTTTCAGTTTTTGTACCTTCGATTGAAATTCGGCTGAGGCCTTTCCACCCTTGAGTTCGATTACTTTATTGAAGGCCTCCAGGGCATCTTTCAGCTGTCCGCCTTCCTCAAAGGCCAGCCCCAATTGATAATAGATGTCTTCGTACTGTTTCGTGACGAGAGGCTTTATTTTCAATCCTTTTTTCAAATACTCTATCGCTTCATTATGATTACCCATTTCGCGACAGCACATCCCGAGCATGAGATAACCGTAAAACTCCTGATTGGGGTCAGCGAGTGCGATCTTAAATTCTTCTATCGCCTTTTGCAGGAGGCCCATCTCTTTAAAAGCGATTCCCAAGTGGTAGTGCGTTTGGTAATCATCTTGTCTCAATTGGGCTGATAGTTGTCGTTGCAGCTCCTGTAAGATGGCGTTCCAAACCGGATCCTTTTCCCTAGTAGTATCTTCGGCGATCTTCTTTTCCGGGGCGCTGGCTTTGGTCGCCTTGCTTTCGAGCATCCGCAAGCCATCACGCGCCTTTTTATCTTTGGAATCGATTTCCAGAACCTTGTGATATTGGAGCCTGGCCTCACCGAAGAGCCCTCGCCTGTAGTAAAGATCCGCGAGTTTATAATATGAGTCAATCATTCCCGGATTCAACACGAGTATCCTTTTGAACATAGCGATGGCCTTTAAATCCAGCTCTTCGGCAATATAGTACTCACCTATTTTGAAGTATTCTTTAACGGCCTTATCTAGATTCCCCCGACGCAAATAGAGATCGCCGAGCTTGATCCTCGTCTTGATATCTCCTGGGTCTTGGTCTAAGGCCCGTTGATATTCTTTGATGGTCTTTTTTAGACCTTTTTTTTGTGTGATCTTTTGAGCGAGCTCGAAGATCCTATCCTTATCCCCAACCATTAACCTCTCCCGTGGTGAGTATATTATATCCGAAAAAATGATCGGGTTGTCAAGGGAAACCTATTTTCCCACTATTCAGGGGATTTTAAGAGAAACAAGGTGTTTTCAACTGATCGCAAAAAAATAAGCCTTAAGTCAAGCGGTCGGTAATTGACCATTTTTTATAGTTACTGGGTGAAAAAACGTCACTCCCGTCATCCCACCTTTTATCGCGCTTAATTTTTTCATTAAAATTCAAATAGTTACCAAGATGCCAATTTTGGTATATAAATTGCTAAAATATAAGTTATGAGCGTCGAGCTGACTGAACTTAACAAAATCACCGGGGTAACGGATGCCTTTATCTATAGCAAGGGAGGTCAATTGTTGGTACCTCAACTGCAATACAAGGACGCACGGATCGAACATTTTGGAAGGGAAATTGCCCTGTGCTCAGCTATCTTGGAAAAGATAAGGCAGGAGGTCGATTTTATAGAGTTAATATATGAAGAGAGGCGTCTTATCGTACAGATATCTCAGAATTTTTTCATTCTGGTTATTTGTGAGGATAGTGCTGATACTACCTTAATTAGACTTACCTTAAACGTCATCAGTGACGAGGCAAGGAATGACAAAGATATCCAAAAATCTCTTCGAAAATTACCGGGAAAGGTAGATCTCTTGACCAAGGCTCAAGAGGAAGCAGCGTTGCAGGAATTGTTTAAAAAAATGAAACTCACCGCATAGGAGGAGGATAACATGCCAGAGGCATTTTCGGGCAGCGTTTCCCAGTTCAAGGTTATCGATATTGTGAGGCTGCTGTCGTCTGAGGGGAAAACAGGCGTGTTGAACCTGCAGAGGGGGAAAGAAAAGGGTGAGATCTACATGAACAAAGGAGCCCTTGTCCACGCCATCTGCAAAGATGGGGTAGGTGAGGATGCGATTTTCGCCATTTTCACCTGGGGAGACGGCAACTTTAACTTTTCCCCGAATGTTACGAGCGAGGAAAAAACGATCGAGAAGGGCACCCCCTCACTAATCGAAGAAAAGATCAAGCAACTCGAAGAATGGCAACAGATCAAAGAGATTATTTCCTCTCAGGACATAGTGTTTAAACTATCTTCAAAGCGTGCCCCTGATGAGGTAAGACTCAAACATGATTCGTGGTCGGTGTTATCACAGATCGACGGTAAAAAGACGGTTGGGGATATAGCAGACGAGTTAAAAATGGGGGAATACGATACTGCCCGGAACCTCTATCAACTCTTTTCGTCAGGTCTGATAGAAATAGCTGCGACACCGCAGCGAAAGGCAAAAAAGATTGTTGATGGGGGGTTTTTCGATCTTGTGGAGAAAGAGTTGGCAGAGATCATAGGGCCCGTGGCCCCCGTTATATTAGACGAAGAGATTAAAGACCTTGGAGAGGAAAGGAACGGTTTTCCCCTAGAAAAGGTTTCGATATTGGTAGAAAAGGTAAGCGGAGAGATCGCCGATGCCACGCAGCGGATCGCGTTTCAAAAAAAGGTCCTCAGCGCCCTCAGGGGATAGGCACGGCAATAGTGCTATCTTCCGAGTGGTTCAACAAAAAAAGCGAACCGAGGCGTTATTTTTATAGAGAATGTTGGGCGGATGAAACGTAAAGGGGTTTATCACGCGAAGAAACCGTGAAGAGCAAAGGCATCATCCACATTGTGAGAACCCCTCAATGGATTTTCAACGCCGCCAAAAAAATGCTTGCGCAGGGGAAAAAAGATTTACAATATCGCTTTAAAGAGTGCCTGTGGTCACCCGGCCTTGAAAGCCGTCAATCTATCCCCCGATAACCTCTGGATATCAATAAAAAATAGGACGAAAGGATACCATGCACCTCGAGGAGCATGTATCTTTTTTTGACAAGCAAATTGTTTCTTACCACTATATTTTATTTGACAAATAAGAGCAAAAAGAGGTATGGTATAGTGCTCAGAGACAGCAATCAGGTGAAAGACAGGATGCTCAGGAGATAAGCCATGGCAGCAAAAGCGGCGCGCAAGGTATTGGTAGTGGATGACGAAGAGACCTTGACGTGGAGCATGACTAAAACCCTTGCTAAGGATACGGGGCACTATGAGATCATAATTGCCAACACGGGTACAGAGGCCCTCAACATCTTAGAAAAAGGCCCCATTGATGTGGTAGTAACGGACATCAGGATGCCGGATATCAATGGGCTTGATCTCTTGTCGAGAATCCGCGAAAAGTATCCATCGACCAAAGTCATCATTATGACCGCCTATGGATCACCGGAGGTGCATAAGGAGGCTACCAGACGGGGCTCATATTTTTATCTAGAGAAACCTTTTGAGATATCTGATATCAGAACCCTTATCCTGAAAGCCCTGGAAGAGAAGAGAGGCGGTTTCGTAGGTCAAGTCGTTGATCTCCAACTCGTTGATATCATCCAGATGGCGTGTTTAGGCAGGTTTACCATGTCCCTTACCGTCACTAAGGGCGATGAAGGCGGCTTAATCTACTTTCAGAACGGCGAGATCGCCCATGCCGAAGTTGGCGATATAGAAGGGAAAGAGGCGCTGTATACCATATTAGATTGGCACGAGGGAAGGTTCAACTCTCAGATGGGGATAGCACCGCCCAAAGAGACCATTGCGGATCGATGGGAATACCTTCTGCTGGATGGCATGAAAAGGCAGGATGAAGCAACGGCGGCAGAAGAAAGAGATAGTACGGTTTTGTTGCATGAGGTTGAGCAAGCCTTTGAGGATCTAGACAAGGAAGCTGCCATAAAAGAATCGTTGGAGAGATTATTGAGAATATTAACTAACATTGGGGGCTTTCAAAAAGGTATCTGGGTTGATATGAAAGGAAACGTGCTTACTATCGATGATCAAACCTTTACCGAAGGTGAAACCTCCATTCCGCTACTGATGTTTACCATGGCTTCGAGGTTAGACAAATATTTAGGAAACGCTCAACCATTGAGGCTAAACCTCGGATACAAAAATAATCAAACAACAATCATGAGGTACAATAACCTTTTCCTCATGGTCGTTTTACAGGCAAGAACAACCGCGGATGAGTTTTTTTCAGTTGCTCGAAATATCTTGGAAAAGAGATTGTCCAAGGTCTGAATTCCTCAAAACAAGGGGGTTTAGAGATGATTTTGCCAAAAGGAGAGATGGTTCACGAAAACCTGAGGACGGCCTTTGTAGATCTCAACAGCTTTCTCCAAACGTTAAAAGAGGACAATTTCACCGGCTATTTACAAGTATCATTTTGGGATTATGAGGGGATCCTCTTCTTGGAAGCTGGCGAGATCGTCAATGCCTTCGAGGAAGCGCAGGGTAGAAGAAGAGGTGGTGAAGAGGCGGTTGAGAACATTATCCGTATGTCCAAGCAAAAGGATGGAAGGATAAATGTCTATAGGCTGGCACCCGAGATGGTGACGATCTTAGCCAGCACATCGATGAAAGAAGCGACCTATAAAGACTTATCCACGGAGTTCACTAGCCTGGACAAATTAATTGAGAAGTTGAACAAGGAGAACCATTCCGGCTACATCGACATCATGCTCAGCGACACAAAAGGGGGAGGGATCATTGTTTTTCAAGAGGGAGAGATCGTAGAAGCGGTGATGTCAGATGAAAAATCTGGAGAAATATACGGTAAGGATATGTTGAATAACATAATAAATGATGTCCAAAAGCGAGGTGCGACCTTCAACGTATATCGTGCCGGTTTGGAAAGCAGGAGTTCCGAACGGACGGGAATCACGCAATCCTCAGACCTTAAAGGGGTTATAGAAGTTATGCAAGAGGTCATTGGGACCATTGAATCCTTGGTCGATGGATCGACTAAACGCAAAGGATCATTTCGTGATAATTTCAATAGAGCCCTGGTGGAAAAATCAGAGGATTATCCTTTTCTCGATCCCTTTGCAGCCGAATTTGAATATAGGAATGGAGATATAAAATTTAGCGGGAAGGTTACCTCGGAGATATTTATCCGGGGAGTAAGAGATTGCCTTGAGGTAACCTTGGATAAGATCACTGCAGAGATCGACAGGGACGAACTGTATAGTAAGATAAGATCCAACCTACAAAACACTATTACGAAGTTTGGGGAAAGGATAGATGACCTTGGTTTAAAATCGGCCATACCTGAGCTTCTCGGTCCTTAGTTTTCAGCCACTGGTTTATTTTTGAACATTCTCACTTTACATACGGTCTGTAACATGCTATAAGTATTGAAAAAGTATATGGACAGAAATGAGACATTTCAATTGATCGAATAGATAGGGGCAGCGATGAACATTATCCTTTCCGATCAAGATATTGGGCGGATTGAGCGGTCCCTGGACAAGATGTTAAGCAGTTCAGGGGCCCATTGTGCCTTGCTCATCGATAGATCCGGGCAACTCATATCTTCCAGCGGTGATCCCTCAACCTTGGATGTTATTGCCCTCTCCGCACTTACGGCAGCCAATTTCGGCGCAACCTCAGAGATAGCGAGACTCTTGGGAGAGGATGAATTTGCCCTCCTCTTCCATAAAGGTAAAAACGAAAACGTCCATTTTTCTAAGATCGGCACTGAATTTATAATGGTGACCTTATTTGACGATCGAACTACATTAGGACTGGTGAGATTGAGGACAGAAAAAGTGGTGCATGAATTGCGTGAAATTTTTATGGAAATAATGGAGAGAAATAAAGGAGAGTAGCTCGCTATCCTATGGCTTTCATAAATTTTAGCTCGGGAGAAATCCAATGCAAGATTATCTATTATGGCCCTGGTCTGGGGGGGAAGACTACAAATTTGCGGTATATCTATGATAGCACCAACGATAATATCAGAGGGCAGTTGGTATCTATCGATACCAAGGGAGATAGAACGCTTTTTTTTGATTTCTTATCACTTGATTTAGGGAAAATCAGGGACTACAAGATCAGGGTACAACTTTACACAGTACCAGGACAGGTGCACTATGATGCAACGCGAAAATTGGTTTTGAGGGGAGCCGATGGAGTTGTATTTGTGGCAGATTCTATGCGCGTGCAGAGGGAAAAGAACATAGAAAGTTTGGAAAACATGGCCATTAATCTCAAGGAAAAGGGGTTGGATATTACCAAGATCCCTTTAGTGTTGCAGTATAACAAGAGGGACTTGGAAGGAAGTAATATACCTGTATTAACGATCGAAGAAATAGAAAGAGACCTGAATGCTCATCTCAAGGCACCCTTTTTCACCGCCAGCGCACTCAAAGGGGAAGGGGTCTTTGATACCCTGCGGGAGATAAGCAAATTGACGGTGAGGGATGTCAGTAGGAAAGTCTTGTCAAAAGGACAAACGTAATGAACAAAAGAGAAGGTGGGGAGGATCTATCGGATCTCGGAAAGGAGATCGATTCAGTCGTAGACACCCTCCTTGTGGAAGAAAAAGCTCGGCCAAATCCGGTCCCCCAGCCTAAAAAAAACCTTTCCCCTGTCCAAGAAACTACTATAACAGCTAAACCTTCCTTTCCCCCTCCCTCAGCTTTAGCCTCAGCATCTCAGCAACAACAGATGAAACCGGTTTCCCGAGAGCTTCAGGAAAAGCTCGAGGAAGTAGAAGCTCAATTGTTGACCTTGGAGTGGGATATCAGTTCGAAACATATAAATAACGCCATAACTCACCTTCAAGACTTAAGAAAACTTTCTCATGTCGGTGATGAACTTGAAAAGGTAATCATTTTGATCCAAAAAGTACTACATCAACTTATCTTGGACGAAAGCAAGCTTACCCCTTCTTCCTTAAAGTTCTTGCAGAAATCTTGGAAGGCCATCAAAGGGATGACCGATGAACGATTCTCTTTTGAGATAGACAAGAAAACTTTGGTACAGGAGTTGATAGCTGAGTTTCAGAAACTGAGGTTAGAAGGTGTGTCAAAGGAGAGGGCAGAAGGGATAGAATCTCGACGACCTCCTGAAGAACGTATTGCTCTGTTTGAGGAGAGAATAACACAGAAACAACCCGTCGAGGAAAAAATCTCTTTTGCAGAGTTCGACAAATTTATGAAGAAGATAGAAAGCTTGGTACAGATTGTTAATGAGGAAAGGAAGAGATGGGAAGGTATACATCAAGAAATATACAATTTTAAAGCCGAAATGCAGAAAACATTGAGTTCGGGGGGGAAACTTCAGGTGGAAGCACACAAGGAGGAGATACCAAAGCTTGATGAGCATTTAGAAAAGAGGCCGGATCGCTCATCAGATCTTGAATTACAGCCAGTCGTGAACAGATCTGCATTGGCAGTTTCCCTTGTCAATATCTCCGGTATTATTTTCGGCATTCCTGAAAAACAAATAATAAGGAGTTTCCCGATCAAAAGATGGGTATCAGAATTTTTCATCGAGAGGGGCAAGGTCAAATTAAAAAACAGAGAGATCCCTCTTTTTAACATTGTGCAGGTGTTTAGACTGAAGCCCTCGACAGAAGAAAATCCCCAAGTGCTCCTCTTGAGAGGAAGAGAAGACCATCCTGCTGCAATAATCATAGACCAAGCCATATCTCGCGAGGAAATCGGATATCAGCCCATTGAGGGCAGACCCTATATTTTGGGGCAAGGAATATCAAAGAGTGGCAAGGTATGGATCCTCGATGCCGAGCAGATATCCCCTTAACAAGGACGCTCATAGTGTGGTTATGAAAGACTATGAAGAAACCGCTAGAGGTGAAGGCCCCAACCCCGTTGTAAGAGAGATATTAGATGGGATTGAAATAGGTGTAGTCCTGCTCAATAAAGAGGGGAAGATTATCTTCGCTAACAAGGCATCGGAAGAAATCCTAGAGCACAAGAGAGATCTTCTCGTGGGTAAACGTCTTCTCAGTCTCTTTCCCCAAGGCGCTAAGGAAATCGGCGTGAGAAAAGGGGATGGGAAAATCTTTTTTCACAAAAAAAGGGAAGGTGCTCCTTTCAAACTATTAATCGTCCCCTATCACGATGCTCAAGGAAGAGAGCGGGGCAGGGTGGCAAATTTGCAGGATATGACGCAGATCTATAAGATGCAGGAGGAGATACTCAGGATAGATCGATTGGCATATCTGGGAGAGTTCTCTTCAACCTTGGCCCACGAGATAAGAAATCCCCTTGCTGGAATCAAAACGACGGCTCAGGCCTTAAGTGAGGAGTTGGGAGAGAATGATTCGAGAAGGGAGTATATTGATAGAATCATAAAAGAGATTGACAGACTCAACGACCTGCTGCGCACGTTTTTCTCCTTTGCAAAACCCCGACGTCTTGATCTCATCCCCTGTCACCTTAAGGATGTCATCAAAGAAGTAAAGGGACTTCTGGCCAAGGAAGCGGAGAAGATGAAGGTCATCATTAAAGATGTGTATGACAACGATCTGCCGCTCGTCCCCTTAGACGCCAATCAGATGCAGCAGGTATTCATGAACCTCTTTCTCAATGCCCTAGAGGCCATGCCGGTTGGGGGAACATTGACGGTGGAGGCAGGCAGCATGGATTCACAGAAGGGGTGGCTACAAGTCAAGGTAAGGGACACCGGAAAGGGGATTGTATCCGAACACCTCACAAAAATCTTTGATCCATTTTTTACCACTAAAAGCAAAGGATTAGGATTAGGGCTCGCAATAACTCACAAAATAATGGAAGGACATGGAGGAAACATTAGCGTGGAAAGTACTCCAGAAAAGGGTTCAACCTTTATCCTCCACCTTCCGGTAAAGGCCGGTAGTGGAGATTAAGCCCCATATACTCATCGTTGACGATGACGAGGTGATGTGTCACACCCTCTCGGATGTCTTGAAAAAGATGTCCTATGAAGTGACCAGTGTCCAGAGGGGCGAGGATGCCCTGCATTACGTCCGCGAAGGTATCTTTGATCTCATCTTGCTGGATATCATATTGCCAGACATGAATGGCCTGGACGTTTTAGAAAAAATTGGAGAGATAGACAGTGATCCCTTTGTCGTTATGATGACCGCTTATGCCGATGTGCAATCGGCGGTAACTGCGATGAAGGCAGGGGCATATGACTATATCAATAAACCATTTGAGATCGAAGAATTGAGGTTGACGATTAAGAAGGCGCTGGAAACCAAAGAACTCAAAGGGGAGGTCCTCAGGCTGCGCTCTAAACACAAAGACGAAACAAGGGATGGAGAGATCTGTGGAGTTAGCCCCCAGATGGATGTGGTGAGGGAACTTATCTCCTTGGTCGGCAAAACCCCCCGAACCCCGGTCTTGGTTCAGGGTGAGAGCGGTACGGGCAAAGAATTAGTTGCCAACGCCATTCACGACCAAAGTCGAAGACAGCAGAAACCTCTTATTAAGATAAATTGCAGCGCTATTCCCGAGTCGCTATTGGAATCGGAGCTCTTTGGACATGAAAAAGGCGCCTTTACCGATGCAAAAGAGAGCAAGCAAGGCCTGATAGAATTGGCCCAAGGGGGGACAGTATTCTTGGATGAGATTTCAGAGATGAAACCTTCTCTTCAGCCGAAATTATTGAGATTTTTAGAAACATATACCCTCAGACGGGTAGGGGGGAAGAGAGATATTAAAGTAGATGTAAGAGTAGTCGCGTCCACGAATAAAGATCTCGCTCAATTAGTGGAGAAAGGAGAATTTCGTAAGGATCTCTATTATCGCATAAAGGTAATGGTGATAGAGTTACCTCCTTTGAGCGACAGAAAAGAGGATATCCCTATCCTTACCGAGTATTTTATCACACAATTGGGAAAGGAGATGGGCAAAGAAATAAAGGGGGTGAATTCCCAGGCCCTCGATCTCTTATTGGCCTATTCATGGCCGGGAAATATTCGAGAGCTGAAAAATGTCATGGAAAGGGCGACGATCCTAGCCAAAGGAGACTGCATTATTCCCGAAGATCTTCCCTTAGAATTGAGGAAGAATATAAGGGGTCTGAGTATTGCTGTTTCAGGCGAGAACTGGACGGGCAAAGATAGCCTCCTCCCTTTGGTCGATGTCGAACGCAACTACATCCTGAAGGTGTTGCATGAAAGGGGGGGAAATAAGTCGGAAACGGCCAGGATTTTAGGTGTCTCTCGTTCAACCTTGCGGGAAAAGTTAAACCGATACAGGATGAGCTCCTAAAAGCGCAAAATATTTTGGAAAAAATGTCAAAAATATCTAGAGCAGCATATGCTTGACATTGAGAGAAAAGTTTGATATTTTAAACTAAAAAGTTTTGGTGATGCAATAATGGTTTTTTTCGGTGGGAAAAAGAAGATGGTGCTGGGGCTGGATATTGGTACCAGCGCTGTCAAATTTGCGGATCTTAAGGATACGGGGAGAGGATACCAGGTAGAAAACATGGGTATCACCCCTCTTCCGCCCGAGACCATTGTAGACGGAAGCTTGATGGATGCCACAACGGTAGTGGAAGCGATAGGGGAATTGATATCCCACTATAAGATTAAAAAGCGGGAGGTAGCAGTTTCTGTCTCCGGTCATTCGGTGATCGTAAAAAAGATTACCCTGCCTAAAATGACCGAGGCGGAATTGGAAGAGAATATCTTGGTAGAAGCGGAGCGTTATATCTCCTTTGATATCAATGATGTAAGCATGGACTTCCAGATATTGTCAACTCCGGAAAAGGACATGGGAGAACATATGGATGTTCTTCTGGTCGCAGCAAAGAAGGATTTCGTCAACGATTACATTACCATAGTCAGGGAAGCCGGGTTGAGCCCCATGATTATTGACATAGATGCTTTTGCTTTAGAGAACGTGTACGAACTGAACTACCCCCTGGAGATAGGGGATTTGGTTGCCTTATGCGATATCGGGGCAAGCATAATGAATTTAAATATTGTTAGAGGTGGGAAATCCCTGTTCACGCGTGATATATCAATCGGAGGCAATCTCTACACAGAGGAGATCCAAAAGGAACTGAGCGTCAATTTTGAAGAGGCGGAAAATCTGAAATTGGGTGGATCATCAGAAAAGGGATCGCCTCATATCATCGACAAGGTGTTTAACAAGGTCTCTTCTAATATCGCCTTGGAGATAGCCAAATCTTTGGACTTCTTTACCGCCACGTTTCCTGATGAGAAGGTGGCGCGACTCTATCTCACTGGCGGCTGCGCTAAGGCTCCACGACTAAATGAAATCGTTCATGAGAGAGTGAACATACCAGTAGCTATACTCAACCCATTTGCAAACATAGCAGTCAATCCACGTGTCGTCGATCCGGAATATCTTAAAGAGATTAGTTCCTTAATGACCGTTAGTGTAGGACTCGCTTCACGAAGGATATAAAATGATTGAGATAAATTTACTCCCTGTCCGGGCAGCAAGAAAAAGAGAGTCGGCCCGATTCCAGTTTACCATGTTTTCCCTCATCCTCGTTTTCGTCCTTATCATTGTCGCCTATTTCAGCTGGAGTGCAGGTAAGCGTGAGATGCGCATTGATACCCAGTTAAAATTAGTTCAGGCAGACCTTACTCGATTAGACAAGGAAGTAGGTGAGATAGACGAGTTAAAGCAGAGAAAGGCCAAGCTTGAGCAGAAGCTGACCGTCATCAGAGATTTAGACAAAGGGAGGTTACGGGCGGCCTATATCTTGGGCGAGTTGAGCCAACGGACACCGGAAAAGGTGTGGATTGAAACCTTAGATAAGAGCGGGAAGGATTTAAAAATCGCCGGAGTGGCCTTGGACAACGAAACCATCGCCAATTTTATGGATGTATTAGGGCGTTCAAAATATTTCACTGGAGTAGAACTGGAGATAACTGAACAAATTGACAGAGGTGGGATGAAGTTGATGAAGTTCAGCCTCCGTTGTGCCACGGTCCTTTGATAATAAGGAGAATGAATGGCTCTATCTCTGGATACCATCCTCAAGTGGCCTACATCATATAAGGCCGGAATTGTGTTTGCTCTCTCTGTAGTCATCTTAGGTGTCTTCTGGTTTAACATTTACAGGCCCAAAATGAAAAGAATTGCTGCCAAAGAATCTAAATTGAATGATCTTATCCGGGAGAGGAATATAAAGGACAATATCGCCAAGGACAAGGATAAGTTCAAGGCTGAATTGGCCAGCATGAATGATGATCTCCAAAATATCATAACCAAATTGCCGGATCAGAAGGAAATACCTGCTCTTTTGAAGGGCATTTCTAATATGAGCCAAGAAGCCGGATTGGAGGTCCTCTTGTTTAAACCCCAGGGGGAGACATCTCAACAATTTTACTCTAGGGTCCCGGTAGAACTAAAATTTGTGGGATCATATCACAAGATAGGGATGTTCTTTTATTACGTAGGGACCCTGCCCCGAATTGTCAACATCGAGAACTTCAATATTACGAACGCTCAACAAAAGAAAAAGGATGAGTTTCTGTTGAATACCTCCTGTGTGGCAACGACGTATAGGTACGTTGAGAGGGCGCCGACGGCACCCCCACAGGGGAAAAAGTAACCAGATAGGCATAACAATGGACCGAGAAGGAGGGGGTAAGATATACGTTATCTTCATCCTAAGTATTGCGATTGTCCTTTGTGTAGTAGGGTGCGATCAATTACCCCTTCCCCTTGGCAAAAAAGGGAAAGAACAAAAGGCAACCGCGAAACCACCTCCGCAACCTGCTCCCCAACAAACTACTACTTTATCACCATCAACCGCGCCAACGCAGGAAGTAGAAGGTGACTACGTCTACGATCCCACGGGCAAGAGGGATCCTTTCCAGCCATTCATCGCCGCGCAGACCCCTGTCAAGCCCGTTGGTGAGGAGATACCCATTACTCCCCTCCAGAAATATGACCTCAGTCAACTAAAATTAGTAGCCATCATCGTTGGCACAGGGGAGGGTAGCGCAATGGTTGAGGATTCTGAGGGAAAGGGTTACATAATCAAAAAGGGGGTGTATATAGGGACAAATTTCGGCAAAGTGAAGACCGTGCTCAAGGATCGGGTCATCATTGAGGAGCGGTATAAAGATTATATGGGTCAAGTGAAGGAAAAGGAGATTGTTTTGAGATTGCACCCCCCCGGGGAGGAAAAAGGCAGATGAAGAGCCTAAAACAAAGAAAAAAGGGGTATCGATTGGTGTTTCTATGTGCAGCTATCGTCTTGGTAATGGGGTGTGCTTCCCGGGAGAAGGTAGAATCCTTACCAGTACCAGCTGCCGTCCCCCACAATCTTCTTAAAAAGATAGTGGCCGAAGACAGTGCCGAAGGGAAGAAGGTGATTATTGAGGGCGAAGCCCCCTTGCCCTATACCTTTTTTAGGCTCATCCCCCAACCTTTGAAGTTGATGGTCGATATTCCGCAGACAACATTGGCTCCAGAGGCTGCTGCTCCTATAACCATTGGCGATGGCATTATACAGGAGATTACTGCCGTCCAGCGGGACGGAGACGTGGAGGTTTCCATCAGCCTGAATAAGCTGGTCAGATATCAAGTCCAGAAAGAAGGGAATTTCCTCTATATTGTTGTGGGGAAACAAAGCCCGCTTCTGGCGAAGGAAGAAGAGGAAAAAGAGGAGGCAAAGATTGTGAGCGAGATGCCGCCTTCGGTAAAGGAGGAGGGCATCGGAAAACAATTGGCTCCTGCTAAGAGTTTAGTCGATGTTTTTGTCGATACCTCGCAGAAAGATAGGATTATTTTGCAGTTGAAAGCTGACGGTCAATTGGGGGATTATGATTCCTTTGGCCTGCAGAAGCCGACGCGGTTGGTGATAGATCTCTGGAAGATAAAAAGGCGGTTCGGGAAAAAGGCGGTCTCGATTAACTCACCGTATGTGAAAAAGGTGCGTCTCGGTGATTACACAAAAAAGGTCAGGGTGGTCCTTGATATTCCTTTAAAGTCCCTTCCTAGCCATAGGGTAGATCGCATCGGTAATACCCTGATAATCGTCCTTGGTAAAAGGGAAGTAGTAGCAGCAATGGTACCAGCGGTACCGAAGGAAGTCGAGAAGGAGGTAGCCAAGAAGAAGGAGGAGGAAAAGGTTTCTTCTTTAGCACCTGTAACCGGCGAGATCCTCGGAATAGATTTTAAACAGCTAGAAGATAAATCCAGGATTATTATTGCCACCTCGGCAAAGGCCCCCTATCAAATTACCAAGGGCCCGGAGAATACCTTATTGTTGGATGTGCAAGGGATGACGGTTCCCCCAAAACTAAGGAGACCCTTGGATACCCATGAGTTCTCAAGCCCGGTGCTCCTGATTACCCCTGTTAATATTGCGGTTGGCGCTAAAAAGGGTACACAAGTCGTCGTGAAACTGAGGAAGATGGTAGCCTTCGACGTCAAACAAGAACAGGATAGGATCTACGTCGATTTTGAAAGGACTGAAGAGTTCAAAGGTGAAAAGCTAAAACCAGTTGAGGTGGTCACCGTCAAAAAGCCACCTGCCGAAAAGGTAGAGGAAGAGCCGGTAGAGGTAAAAAAAGAGAAGACAGTAACAAAGGAAGAGGTTGCCCCGCCAGCGCCGAAGGCAGCACCAACTCTTCCTGCCCCTGGTGAAGAAGCAGAGGAACAGGTTTACACAGGGAAGAAGATTACCCTGGATTTTAAGGATGCCGATATCGCAAACATCCTGCGACTCTTTGCCGAGGTGAGCGACCTGAATATCATAGCCTCCGGGGATGTCAAGGGGACGGTTACCGTCAGACTCGTTGATGTCCCCTGGGATCAGGCCTTTGACATCGTTCTCCAAGCAAACAATCTCGGGGCTGAAAGGATAGGAAATGTCGTCAGGATAGTCCCCTTGGAGCGATTAAGCGCTGAAAGGAAGCTCAGGGGAGAGGCAGCCAAGTCCCAAGAGGAATTGGCACCCCTTGCCAGCGAATTGATAATGGTAAACTACGGCGCAGCCAAAGATTTGGCTCCTAAAATCAAGGATCTCCTGAGCAGCAGAGGGAGTATAACCGTAGATGAACGCACCAACACTATCATCATAAAAGACATTCAAGTCAACTTGGAAAAGGCGAAAGAGCTGGTCCGAAGGCTGGATACCCAGACTCCCCAGGTCTTGATCCAGGCGCAGATCATTGAGGCCTCCACGGATTTTAGCCGTGATCTGGGTATACAATGGGGTGGAAAGGCAGATCTACCCAAGCAAAAAGTCAGTTCATCGATTTTTGGAGGCTTGGACACAGATAACGCAGATGAATTGGTAGTGGATCTGCCTGCCGGTATTGGTACCGGGAAAGGTGGTGCCATAGAATTCGCCTTAGCAAATTTAAAAAATACGAAATATCTGAAGATGCAGATCTCTGCTATGGAAAAGACGGGGCGAGGAAAGGTGATTTCGAGTCCTCGAATAACGACTTTGGATCATAAAGAGGCCTACATAGAGCAAGGCTTACGCGTGCCATATCCATCGAGCATAGAAGAGGGAGGAGTAATCTCCTACGAATTTATCGATGCCAACCTCAAGATGGTTGTTACTCCCCATGTAACAGGGGATGGATTTATACGGATGGAGATTAAAGTTTCTAAGGATAGCCCTGATTTTACCAAAACGGTAGGGGTAGGGGTACCAGCTATTGACAAGAAAGAGGCCAAGACAGAGGTCCTGGTTCAGGATGGTGAGGTGGTGGTAATTGGGGGGATATATACGTATGAAGCGAGTGGGCCTAACGTATCAGGTGTCCCATTCGTGTACAAAATCCCTTTATTGGGGTGGTTGTTTCAGAAGCGAGACAAAAGTGAAAACAAGAAGGAGCTCTTGATCTTTATCGCTCCCAATATCGTGCAACCAAGGAGGATTGTAGCTCCCTAACACGTTTTTCTCTTCCCCCGGTGCCGTATTTTCCGTAAGGGCCTCTTCGGAGGCCCTTACGGATATCGTGAAGATACGATGAAAAAATCTCTTGTGATAGCAGGCATTTTTTTTCTCTTATATATCATAGCATCCACCCCCTTTCTTGATAGCATCAATCAGGCCCGTGCCGGGCAAAAAAACCCACATTTGAGAACCCGGACGCATGCCGAGGTCAAAGAGATCAGGTACTGGTCAGGTACCACGTACACCCGCATCGTTATTGACCTCGACCAGGAGGTCGCGTACAAAGATCAACTCCTCAAAAGGGATATTGCGCTTGACAAAACTCCGCGTCTCTATATAGACCTCAGCATGGCGAAGCTCTCCCCCCATCTCAAAGAGCCCATACCCATTGAGGCCGGACTACTCAAACAAGTCCGTGCCGGCCAGTACACCCCTGAAATCGTGCGCGTCGTGCTAGACTTGGAGAGCATTGCCGATTACACGATCTTTCCTTTGCGCGATCCCTTTCGCGTCGTTATTGATGTTTTGGGGACTTCTCAAGAGTCCCAGAAAGAGGAGACCTCAGAACCGACTCCTCCTCCCTCCCAGGTCCAGCAGCCTCAGTCTTTTAAACTGGTGTTAGATCCTGGCCATGGTGGCGAGGATCCTGGGGCAATAGGGCCGACAGGGCTTATGGAAAAAGATGTCGTCTTACGGATCTCCACCAAGGTGAGAGACAAGGTTAGAAAAGAGCTGGGATGGGATGTTGTCATGACTCGCGAGGATGATCGCTTCATCCGTCTCGAGGATAGAACTGCCATCGCTGCCACAAAGGAAGGGAATCTTTTTGTCTCCATCCATGCCAATGCCTGTAAGGATAGGAACATTAGGGGAATCGAGAGCTTTGTTATCGGCACTACCACTAACAGGGATGCATTGCGGTTGGCGGCAAAAGAGAACAACATCTCGCCTCAACAGGTGAGCGATCTGCAGATCATCCTTACTGACCTCAAACTCAATGACCCCACTAAGGTGATTCCTTCACGCCAGTTGGCCGAATGTGTCCAGCTGGCCCTGGTGAGCACCCTTCAGAAAAGATATGGCCAGACAAAGGACCTCGGGGTCAAGCAAGCCCCCTTTATTGTTCTCTGGGGGGCGGAAATGCCCTCGCTCCTTGTTGAGGTCTCTTTTATCAGTAACCCCGCGGAAGAGAGGCTGCTGCGAAACCAGCACTATCTCGACGCAATAGCAGATGCTATCGTCGATGGGCTCAAAAAATATGCCCAAGCTGCCAAGATGGTCAAGGGTCAGCCCTCACTGTCTGCTTCAACGTCCCTTAGCTCCAATTGAAGCTTTGTTACCCCTTGCCAATCATTCATCTTGGGATGAAAGGCTATCCGCGCTTCGCTGGGCAGTTGTGAACCCAGGGTGCCCATGCCGAAACCGATAACCTCATAAGTCCCTTGTCTCCCCCTCAACGCGAACTTTAATGTGTTTCTTCCCAGGATCCTGATATCGCTGATCGGAAGTTTTTCTTTCGTAGAAAAGATGGGCCTTGGATTGGCCGGCCCATAGGGCGGGAAAAAAGAGAGATAGCTGAGGAGATCAGGGGTGATTTCCCCTAATTCTACTTCCGCATCGATAAGAATAGTTGGCATGAAATCCGCGTCTCCCAATTTCCTCTTAACGGCCTCTTCGAAACCATCTCGAAAGGCCCGGACCTTATTGCGGTTGATTTGCAGGCCAGCGGCATATTTGTGCCCCCCAAACCTCAAGAGGTGTTCTTCACACTCTTGAAGACCTTCATATAGATGAAACCCCGCGATGCTCCGTGCTGATCCCTTACCTGCCTCCCCCTGAAAGGCAATCAGTATCGTTGGCTGCCAGAACTCTTCCGCAAGCCTGGAGGCGACAATTCCGATGACGCCGGGATGCCAATCGTCCGAGCTCAAAACTAGGCTCTTTCGGTTGAAAAGCCCGTCTCGACCTATAATCTCTTTTGCCTCCTTATACATCCTTTCTTCGATGCCCTGACGTTCCCGATTGGCCTGATCAAGCTCTGCAGCGATGCTTCGAGCCTGCCCGTATTCTTCTGCCAGGAGAAGCTCAACCCCCATCTGACCATGAGCTACCCTTCCTCCTGCATTAAGACGTGGTGCCAGACGAAAGGCCACAGAGCCTGTGGAGATCTCCTCTTTTCCTATGCCGCTGACCTCTTTGAGCGAGACGATGCCTGGCCGTACGGTGTCTTCTAATTCTTTAAGACCATACATCACCAGAACCCTGTTTATATCCACCAAGGGGACGACATCCGCTATAGTTCCCAGGGCAACCAAGTCAAGGTAACGACGAAGGTTCGGTTCCGCGCTGTCCAGCCAGAAAGCACTCTCTCTTAACCTGATGCGCAACGCCATGACAAGATGAAAGGCCACTCCTACCCCGGCCAACCCCTTGAAAGGAAAAGGGCAATCTGGTTGAAGCGGATCCAGAACGGCGTAGGCTGGAGAGGGTAGGGGGGGAACCTGATGGTGATCCACAACGATGGTATCCATGCCTAATTGCTGGGCAAGATGTATCTCTTCTCGATCGCTTATGCCGCAGTCTACACAGATCAAAAGCTTTGTCCCTTGGGCAGCTACCTTTTTGACGGCTTCTGGGTTAAGACCATAGCCCTCGGTTAATCTATGGGGGATATAATAAGAAGGTTGGAGCCCTAATGACCGGAGGAAATCCATCAAAAGGGCACAGGCAGTGATGCCATCCGCATCATAGTCGCCATAGATCGCGATTTGCTCCCTTTTCTGCAAAGCCCTTATTACCCGGTCCACCCCCTTGTCCATATCTTTCATGAGAAAGGGGTTATAAAGATGATGGAAAACGGGCGAGAGGAATTTTACACCATCTTGAGGGTTTGTGATCCCGCGTTTAATTAAAAGTTGAGCAACCAAGGGTGGAATATCCAGCTGTTTACTCAATTCCTCTTTTAATTCGACGGGACAATTGAAGACATCCCATCGCATTTTCATAACTCCACACTCCCGATTATCTCCCCTATATTTTTGAGTCCTTTCTGTTTAAGAAAAGCATCTATCCCTTCAATTATCTCCAACATAGTCGTGGGATTGATGAAGTTTGCGGTACCGACTTGAACAGCCGTAGCGCCAGCAATCAGGAACTCCAAGGCATCCCGGTAATCCATTATACCTCCTACCCCAATGATGGGGATCTTCACTGCCGAGGCTGCATCCCAGACCGCCTTTAAGGCGATGGGTTTAATGGCTGGACCTGAGAGACCCCCTGTTACCCCACCCAAAACTGGTTTTTTTTGATCGAGATCTATGGCCATGGCTGGGATTGAGTTTATTAACGTGACGGCCTCAGCCCCTTCTCCTTCAGCTGCCAAGACAACCTCCTTGATATTTGATACCTGAGAAGAAAGTTTAATTATAATAGCACAACTAGTTGACTTTATTAATTTTTTTGTCATCTCAGCTACTGAGGCTGGGGTGCCTCCGAAATGGATACCCCCTGCCTTGATGTTGGGGCAAGAGAGATTCGCCTCTAGAGCTGCCACCCCTTCCAGGGCACTGAGTCTCTTGGCAACTTCAGCATATTCATCAATGGTATAGCCAAAAAAATTTACGATAACGGGAACCTTAAAAAGGCGCAGAAAGGGCAATTTCTGTTGAGCAAATGTCTCAAGGCCTACATTGTGCAGGCCGACGGAGTTCAGCATACCCCCTCGGGTCTCCCATATCCTGGGAGGAGGATTACCCTCCTGGGGTGCAAGAGAAATCCCTTTGGTAACAATGGCCCCTAATCTATTAAGGTCGATGAGAGAGGCGTATTCTTCACCATAGCCGAACGTGCCAGCAGCAGGCATCACTGGATTTTGCAGCTCTAATCTTCCAACCTTTACCTTAAGGTTTGGCATTGTCTCTCCAAATGATGTCTTTCGACGCAAAGATCGGTCCATCTTTGCAGGTACATTTATATCCTTCTTGGGTCTTCGCCACACAACTCAAGCAGGCCCCAACGCCGCAAGCCATCCATCTCTCAAGGGACATCCAGCAAAGTATCTTCCGCTCTGCGGCAAAGTCTGCTACAGCTTTTAACATAGGCTCTGGGCCGCAGGCATACATCGCCGTCTTTTCCGCTGCCTCATCTGTCTCGTGTTCTAACAGTTTTGTTACGATCCCTTTTTCCCCTTTCGTTCCATCCTCAGTGGTTATCTTGAGAGTTATGTTGTCCACATCGAGAAGTTCGGGGAGGCAGACGAGATCGTCATGGGACTTCGTTCCATAGAGGAAGGAGACGGAAGGAGAAGCTGCTCTCAGTCTCACGAGCAAGGGGAAAAGAGGGGCGATACCCATACCCCCAGCAATGATAACAATCTTATATCCCGAGGGCGGGTCCGGAAATCCCTTTCCCAGGGGAGCTAAGACCCTTATCGGTGAACGGATTGGTAGCTTGGCCAAAAGAGCCGTTCCTTTTCCCACAACCTTGATAAGAAAATCGAGAAACACGAAACTTTCCTCACGCTCAAAATTGTGTATGGAGAAGGGGCGGGGCAATAGGATGTCCTTGCTCCCTTCTAGGCTCAACATGGCAAATTGCCCAGGTGTTATGGGGTCAAGAGAGTGGGGAAGAAATATCCTCAGGCGATGATACAGATATCCCACCTCTTTATTTTCTCGGATTTCACCCTTAAGGTAGAGGGGACTGCTCATTGCTTTTTATCCGTACGCCCGATCTCCGTAGAAAAGCCCCATGAGGATAGCGTCTTCACCGGTGTCAACGTAATATTTCTTTCTGACACCGCACGGAGCAAAACCCACCTTCCGGTAGAGACGAAGGGCGGCCTGATTTCTTTCTCTGGCCTCTAAGAGATACAATATGCCCCCTCTTTGGTACGAAAAATCTAAAGTGCAGAGGAGTAGTGAGTGGGCAATCCCTAACCTGCGGAAGGCAGGGCGGGTAGCTAGATTTAATATGTGGACCTCCTCCTTGATCATCCAAAAGATGATATAGCATAGAACGAAATCACACCGTTTTTTCCGTTGGGATGCCACGAAATGGAAGGATAAAGGAGAGGCCAATTCATCAAGAAACATCTTCTCGGTCCACGGTGTAGAAAAAGAAGCCCTCTCAATTTCCATGACTTGCGCCAGGTGGTCGCTGCCCATTTCCCCAATCTTCCATCGCACCATTAGGTGCCTCCCCGCTTTAACTCCTTTAAAAGCAACTTTACCTTGTCTTTAAACTTTTCGTCACGAGAAATTTCTATGGCCTTTTTATACGCCTCTTTCGCTTGATTTTGATCGTCCAAGAGGTATTTGATATTCCCAATCTCCACATAGGCCATGGCAGCGAGCGCATCTCCAGAGGAAGGATTTTCAGAGACGACCCTTTGATAGGAATCCAAAGCCTTTTGGTAGTCATTGAGATAGAAATATATCTCACCTTGCCAGCACACGGCATTTTTCACTACGTTTCTATTCGGTGAATGTGCGGCTATCGTGAGGTAATTGAGAGATGATTCATATTCAGCCTTCTTCGTCTTTTTTATGCCCACTTTGAGGGCTGCTTCATAGAATAGCTCATGTAAGGGATGTCTTTTTCGCAGGGTTTCAAGATGTCTTTCTGATTTACGCATATCTTCTTCACCAACGGAAATAGCGATCAGCCTGTAGAGGCACCAGGCATGCCATGATGACCTTTTATATTCTTTTGTGGCTCTGAGATAAGCCTTGCTCGCCTCTGATATATTTCCCAGTTCCCTGAATGACTCACCTTGAACCCAAAGGCATTCATCCATCTTGTAAAAATTCGGGTATTCCAACTGCAAGAGGTCTATATTAACCAGGCATTCTTTATGCTTCCCTTCTTGAAAGGAACAGACGGCTATTTTAAAGAGGGCCTCTTGGCGATACATCGAGGTATTGAGGAGGTTGAACCAATAAGGCATGGCCTCTTGACAGTTTCCTTCGTAGGTATTGAGCTCAGCAAGAATATATTGTGCCAATCCCTTTTCTCGTTCAGCAGGGGAGAGTTTCACTATTTCATAGGTTATCTCCTTAACTCGCGCGAAGTCTCCGCGCTTGAGGTAGCACCATCCTAGGTTCAAAAGTGTTTGTACCCTCATTTGGTCCTGGGGAAAACGGCTGAGGTCCTCCTTGAGGACCTCTATGGCCTCTTGATATCTATCAAGGTCGATGTAAATCTCCCCTATAAATGGCAAGACGTGCGGAAGCAGCGGTGTATGGGGAAAGCCATTTTTTAAAGTCAAAAGCCCTTTTAATGCTTCTTCTTTTCTTTCACACATGTACAGACATACACTTTCCCCATAGAGGGCATGAGCGGTAAGGGTGGACTGGGGAAAGCGATCCAGTAGTGAGCGGAAAACCGCAGCCCCTCTTTTATATTTTTGCAGCTTAATAAGGGTTTCTCCCCACCAACAAAGGGCCTCTTCGAGGAGATCCTCCTTGAATTTGCAATCTACTACCTTCCGCAAAAGGTCCTCCGTCTCCTTGTATCTCTTCTGTTCGTAAAGGGCAAGACCTAGCCAAAATTTGGCACTACAGGAAAGAGAAGGAATAATGTTCCGGTCCAGAAGGGACTTCTTGAGGTACATCTCCGATCTCTTATATTGTCCTTCTTGAAATGAAATCTTACCGAGCAAGAAGAGAGAAGGATGATACCAAGGGCTTTGGGGATACTTTGTGACAACAGTAAGGAGGTTGCTTTGGGCGTTCGACAGATCATCTAATTTTTCATAAGAGCGGCTCAGCCAGAAATATACTGCATCACTCTCTCGAAGGGTCTTTGGCGATGTTAGTAATTCAGCAAAGATCTCTTTGGCTTCAGCAAACTTCTTCTGTTCATAGAGCGACTTTCCCAAAAGATACATAACCTGTTGGGCATGAATATGATGGGGATATGTCCGCAAAAAAGTGCGAAATTGTGCTTCCGCTACCTGATAAAAACCTTCAGTAAAAGCCCCTGTCCCCACCAGCAGCAGTTCTTGAGGAGATGAACCGGAAGAGGGTAGGGGATGGAGAATGACGATAAAGAGTAGTGATAAAATCAAAGATATATGCCTTGAGAACCTTCTCATTGACTACCTTTCAATCTCCTCTGTATTTCCAAGAGGTCTTTTTTGGTATTAACGTTGGTAAATGATGCAAGAGATGGATCGATCTTTTTAAGCTCCTCTTCCTCACAATACCAAACCCGTACCTCAGAAAGGAGCCTCGTGATCTTAAACTCACCCCTCTCTAAAAGTTTTTTAA
>Ga0214474_1000078_pt1 | contig 52157 bp, 76 predicted proteins | sample RVTome_2_FD_187335 | JGI IMG/M metagenome (GOLD analysis project Ga0214474, IMG submission 187335) | Soil microbial communities from uranium-contaminated site in the Upper Colorado River Basin, Wyoming, United States - RVT95D214 HiSeq ... | reverse complement strand
TAGCGCCGACGTATTACACCAATCTGGTAGCGGGTAAGCCTCCAGATTGGATAAACGTGTATTTACGGGTGAAATATGGCTTCAGTCAGTCAGGATTGCCTGTATTCAGGTCGTTTAAAGAGCACATACATGTCGCTAAAAAAGAGCTGTTATACAATCACCAATTGTTGGTAGTAGTCGGTTTAGACCCCGGGATTGGTGGTACAGGCGCTGCAATCGGGCAAATGGACTTGTTTGGGCGCATGATTGTCCTAGACGAGATCGTGTGTCAGGGTGTAGGTGCCATGCGTTTCGTAGATGACTACTTGAAACCGCTGCTGAAAAATAAATATCCGGGTGCAGACGTGGTTATTAGCATCGACCCTGCCGCAGATAACCGTACTCAGATTGACGAGATGACGGTAGCCAACTCGTTGCGTAAGCGCGGGTTCAAAGTGCAGACAGCACACACCAACAAGATTGATGCGCGTATCTCAGCGGTAGATTTTTATTTTAACAGGCTCGTAGACGGGGAAGCAGCGCTCCTGATAAACGCTAGCTGCAAACACATGATACGTGCGCTTGCAGGCGGGTACAGATACAACGTGACTAAGGCCGGAGTGACCGCGCTTGAGCCGTGTAAAGACAAGCACTCACATATTTGTTTTGTAGCAGGAACGAAGGTAGCAACTCCTGAAGGAGAGCAAGAGATAGAAAAACTGCGAGCAGGCGACACAGTGCTTACGCCAAAAGGAGACCGCAAAGTAACTAGAGCGTGGATGTCAAGCGCTTCAGCAGAAGTGTGTGAGTATACCTTGAGCAGCGGCAGAAGCCTTGTTTGTACTCCAGACCACCCTGTCATGGTAAAAGGCAAAGGGTTTGTACCTATTGACAGTGTTTTGCATTCTGATATGCTGGAAGGCGTCAGTGAGGAGAATGCAGAGTGCGAGCAAAACGAAAAACATGCTCTTCAGATTGTAGCAAAGAGAGTCGTAAGCGAACGTGTTCCAGTGTTCGCACTGACAGTTGAAGGGTGTCCTGTGTTCTACGCTGAAGGGGTACTGGCACATAACTGTGATGGACTCCAATACCTGTGCTGTTATTTCCAAAGAAATGATGATAGAATTTCCCGCAGACAGGCAAAGGCTAAAGTTTCGTACCATCACAAGCCCGCGTCCCATGTAGGCTATTGACAAGGACCGCAATCATGGCACTTCCAGAAAACATAAGTGAGCGACATCTAAAAGTTTTGGGTGGCGTAATGGCAACCAAGTTCACGTCTTATGAGACAGATCGCAGAGAGCTTGAGCTTAAATGGCTGAAGAACCGCCGTCAGTTTCGAGGGGAGTATGACGCTACAGTGAAAGAACTGATAGACCCTTTACGCTCTCAAGTATATCCAAAACTAACTCGTAGTAAAGTCATCGGCATGGTTGCACGGCTGATGGATTTACTGTTTCCACAGACTGCGAAGAACTGGAATATCAAGCCTACACCGTTCCCTAACATTGACCAGCAGGATATGCAGACTGTGATTAACGAGCTGCAAGCTGCGATAGAAAACGGACAGCTTGACGATGAAATGATTGAGAAAGCGATTGATGAGTTTGCGACTAGACGCTGTACTCGCATGGAGAAAACGATTGAAGACCAGCTTGCTGATGCAAAACTGGACTACATCACGCTGGTACGCAAAGTAGTATTCTCAGCTGTGTGTTATGGGGTCGGTGTTCTTAAAGGCCCATTGGTACGCAGGACACAAAAACGCAAGTGGGTAAAAAATGCTGTGACCGTGCAGTATGAAGCAACGACAATAGACGTGCTTGAGCCGTATTATGAGTTTGTGCCACTGTGGGGGTTCTACCCTGACTTGTCTGCCAAAACACGAGACCAGATGGACGGTGCCTTTGAGCGGCATGTTTTTAACCGTCACGAGCTTCGTAAGTTAGCAGATCGCTCAGACTTTTTTGACACTCCGATTTTGGAATATATCAAAAACCATCCCGAAGGGAACTACAAAGAAAAGACGTACGAGGGAGAGCTACGAGCAGAGAAAAATTCGACTGAAGCCACAATCAATCGCAACGGTAAGAAATACGAGCTTATTGAATGGTGGGGATTTATCACTGCCAAAGAGTTGCATGACCTAGGTGTGGCTGTTAACGACGCAGACATGAGTGATGACTTGTCTGCAAACATTTGGATACTTGATGGTGTCGTGGTCAAAGCCGCATTAGCCCCATTGCCTGCCGAGGTTAAAATGTACCACTTGTTCGTATACGAGGAAGACGACACGACGTTGTTAGGTAACGGTATGCCAGAGGTGATTCGTGAGTCTCAGTTGGCGGTTTGTGCCGCAGCAAGAATGGTGCTCGACAACGGGTCAGTAGTGTGCGGACCCATGTTTGAAGTAAATACCGAAGTGCTTGATGCGAACACCAATACTGAAATACATGCGTTTAAGGTATTCGGGCGTGAGGGCACAGGTAATGATGCAGGCATACCGGCGGTCAGAGAAATTCCGGTACAGGCACACATTGCAGAACTGACCACAATTATTGATATTTTCAAGAGTTTTGCTGACACCGAGTCATTGTTACCACCTTCATTGCAGGGCGACATGACCGCTCAAGGCAAAGAACCGTTCCGCACTGCACAGAACACTAGCCAGCTGTTTGGAGCCGCAGCGTTGCCAATCCGTGACGTGGTACGAAATTTTGACCAGTTCACAGAGAGTGTTATCGGTTCGCTCTACCACTGGAACTTGGTTTTTAACGAGGACCAAGAAATCAAGGGAGACTATCAAGTACAGGCTGAAGGCTCGACTAGCTTGATTGCGAAGGAGGTTCGGTCACAGGCACTTAACAACATCAGTACCACCTTATCCGAAGAGGACAAAGACTGGGTTAACGGAAAAGAGCTGTTAAAAGAAAAATTCCTAGCGATGGATTTGCCGATTAAGAAACTACTGCTTTCAGAGGACGAGCACGCACAGAAGATTCAGGCACGTCAAGAGCAGGCTACGAAAACACAACAACTTCAGACCGATGAGATTGTCGCTAAGACGAAAGAGACCCTTACACGCGCGCTGCTCAATACTGCAAAAGCGGAGGCTGAAGAGTCTAAATCTACAGTAGTCGCGCACGGAGAGCTGCGCAATACGATGGAGTCATTGGCAACTGTAAGTCAAGCAGCCACACAGCAAGGAGAGCAAAATGTCCAAACCGCTCAATGACGAGCACGAACTGTTGCGGCGTATCAAGCCATATACTAGGGATGCGTTGATGCTAGACGTGCTAGACCTTATAAATTTGTATGAGGTCAGAGCCTTGGAGAAGCTAGTTGAAAGCCCAAGCGATGAGGTTAAGACGTTGCAAGGGGAGGTAAAAAGCCTGAGACGGCTTCAAGCCAGACTTAAACAGCGAGATGTTGTAGTAAAAACAACTTGACAAGAGGTAAAACTTTAAGTAGCGTGTTCAACAAATCGACAGGAGTTTTAAAATGGCCGTAAAAACTACAGATCAAGCAGCTCAAGAAAAAGACATTCCAGCCGCCGTAGGTGTTTTATCAGACGCTGAAGCGTTTGCAAATGCGTTTGATGAACAGTTGGAACCTGCGAGTGCCGCTGACCAAGTTGTCGCTGACCAAGTTGCTGCTGACGCAGCTGCTGTAGCTGCCGCTGACGCAGCCAAGGACGACGCTGGTGATGATGCAGCGACTGACCAAGTTGCCGCTGACGCAGCCGCTGACCAAGTTGCCGCTGACGCAGCCAAGGATGATACTGCTGACCAAGTAGCTGACACGGTAGACTACAAAGCCGAGTTTGAACGGTTGAAAGTGGAAAACGAGGTGTTGAAAACAGCGCCTAAGCCTAAACCAGAACCTGTTGCTGAGCCTGCACAAGATTTCAAGATGCCTGACCCTCCAACAGCGAAGTCTGTGCTGACGGATGAAGAGATGGGCGTAGTCACGGCTTACGATGATGAGTGGCCTGATGTATCGAAAGCCGAAGCGTTGAAACGAAAAGTTGATATTGCTGTGATGGAAGACCGAATTTATCGTGAAGTTGCAACTGCGCTGCAAGGCGTGTTGGGAACTGTAAACCCGATTGTACAGAGCGTACAACAAACAGCAAACCAGAAACACTATGCGACTATTGAAGCTGCCCATCCAGATTATCTTGCCGTAGTTGCAGAAATCGACGGGTGGATTGAAAAACAACCAGCGTATTTGAAAAAGGCAATGTCAGAGGTTTTAGATTCAGGTTCGGCAGTAGAAGTGAACGATTTGTTCGCTAGATTTAAGCAGGAGACAGGCAGAGTCGCTCCACAGGTGAAGACAGACCAACCCCTTCTCAAAAAGGTAGATGCAGCAACAGTACAGGCAATGGCACCAGTAACAGCAGGGCGCAGACAGGCAGTAACAAGCGCCACTGACCCTAATGATTTTGGTGGTGCTTGGGCGAATGCGGCACAAGAATAACTATTTTTAAGGAGATTTATCATGTCAGTAACCACCTATGGTGATATTTCACCAGCAGTAGCAGCATGGGCATCAGTGCAAATGCTAAAACGCGGCATCCCAAGCATGTGTATCGAAAAATTCGGTCAAGTGTATGTGATTCCAAATGGCAGCACAATGGTTGCAAAATTCCGCCGTTACAACGCGTTGGCGTTGGCAACAACACCTTTGGTTGAAGGCGTAACACCTTCAGGCAAAAAAGTGACTGTTACCGATTACACAGCTACGCTGGTACAGTACGGTGATTTTGTAACATTATCTGATGTAATTTTGGACACAGCAACAGACCCGGTGTTGGCAATCCACACAGAAATTTTGGGCGAGCAAGCAGCTCAAACTGTTGAGACATTACGTTACAACGTAATCAAAGCCGGTACTAACAAGTTCTGGTCTAACGGTACAGCTCGTACAGATGTAAATACTCCGTTAACAACAGCATTGCAACGCAAAGTAACTCGCGCGTTGTTAGGACAAAACGCTAAGCTGATTACTACAGCGTTACGTCCTACACCAGACTACCGTACAGAGCCTGTTGAAGCGGCATTTATCGCGTTGTGCCACAGTGATGTTGAAAACGACATTCGCAGCATGGCGGGCTACATCAACACTAAACAGTACGGCACAGTCACCCCTTACGAAAACGAAATCGGTGCTGTGGAAAATGTACGCTACTTGCGTTCAACATTATTCACCCCATACGAAGACGGAGGCGGTGCAAAAGGCGCAATGCTTTCAACAACCGGTACTTCAGCAGATGTGTATCCAGTAATCTACATCGCTAAAGATGCTTACGGCATCGTACCATTGCGCGGGCAAAATGCGTTGACTCCAATGGTGGTCAACCCTAAACCTGCAAATGGCGACCCATTAGGTCAACGCGGTACTGTAGGCTGGAAAACAATGCAGACAACCTTGATCTTAAACGATGCATGGATGGCTGTTGCCGAGGTAGCTGTTACAGCATAACGACAAAGAGGCTTCGGCCTCTTAAGTCATTTGAATTATTTAGGAGAGAATCATGCCAGTATCAACAGACTCACAAACTAACGTGGACGGCGTAGTACGCAAAGCTCGTGGTAAAGTAGTGACCACTTCAGCATCTGCTGCCGCACACACTCTTACATTAGGTTTTGCACCTTTGCACGTCAAGTTCGTTAACGCGACTGACCGTATCCAAGATGAATGGTATGAGGGCATGGCATCTGCCGAGTCAATCCATACTGTTGCTGCGGGTACAGTTACGCTGGAAACAACTAACGGTGTAGCCGTTTCGGGCAATACCTTCACATTAACCGCGACTACTATGGTAGCCAGCAAGGTCTTCTACTGGGAAGCCGAGGGCTAAGACAGCAGTACCGCCCCAGAGTATCGGGGCTTTTTGTCTACTCATTAGGAGAATAACATGTCATACGATATTGCAAAATTAAAGGCAGCAAATCTGGACCTGACGACTAAAGACTTGCTAGTTGAGTTTTTAGAAGACGCCGGATTGGACCAGTCTACTAACACTGCCAACGTTGGAGCTGTTAACGCACCAGCAGCAGGCACTACAGCAGTCGATGTAGTACGAGCAGGTTCAATCGTAACACTTACCTTTACGCTAACTGCTGCGCAGATTACCGTTACGGATGCAGCCGCTTCAGGCTCACACGGCTCGCTTAAACTGTTCGATTTTGTAGCAGGTGGTGTAGCCTTCTTAGGGTGTCGCCAGAACTACACAGCGTTTGCAGAAGGTGCGGCGTTGACAGGTGCGGCAGGTGATGCTGTGTTTGAAATCGGTGTCGGTACAACAGCTATTGCAGCTGCGGCAGACGGTACACTGGGTAATGCTGTAAACGAAAACGTAGGGCAAGCGGTGTCAGTAACACTCTCAGGTGGTACAGGTACAGGTACAGCGTTTGATTACGCACGTGCAGCGATTGATGGAACTGCGACAGCGTTGGACTTGAACCTTAACTGGTCAGGTACAGCAGCTACAATTGACGCCACTTCAACAATCACTGTTACAGGGACAATCACTGTTATTTGTGCGTTGTTAGGCGATGACTAATTGTGAACATCCCAGCACCAGTAGGAGGTAGTATGAATAACGAATTGTTAAGTGTTAGCATGGCAGAAAACGGGTACGTCCTCAAAGTGTGCGGAAGAGAAAAAGGCGAACCTGCTCCTAAAAAGGACAAGTCAGGGTACACTCCTTGGAAAGACACTGAAGTCTATGTAGCAAATACTCTTGGTGACGTACTAAAATTTATCGATACAAAACTGCCAAATCTGATTCCGTATGACGCGGAAGAAGAGTACAGCAAATCATTTGAAAAGGCGACAAAAGATGACGACTAATACCACAAACGCAGCAGACGATTTACCCCCTGCACTACCATCAGCAGATATGGTTGGAGCGCCTGTTAAAGCAGCGGCTAAACCCCGCCCATCTCGTGCCAAGGCAGTGACAGTCGCAAAGCAAGCGCCAAAGGCTGAAGCTGTTGTGGGCGAACCTGTCAAAGAAGCACTACCTGATAGGGTGCGTATCGTCATTGACGAGCCAAACAACGCGCCTAGCAACCAGCAATTCTTTGGTATGAATGGCAAAGGCTTTTTGATTACTTTCGGTGAGCCTGTGTGGGTGCCTCGTGCATTCTTGGCATACCTTAACGATTTGGTGCAGACAAAATCAGTCCCAAAAGAAGGTGGCGGTACAGTTGACCGTGACGGGTTGCGGTTTCCGTACCGTGTAGTAGGCTAAGATGCAACTAAAAGAACTTCTTGAGCACTCAATGGCAGATGTTCTGCAAGACAGAGCCGCTATTGTGTCTGGACCAGCCAAGCGAATGTGGTCGGATACAGCAGCGGTTCGCTATTTTAACCAAGCAGAGCAGATGTTCGCTCGTAAAACATACTGTATTGTTGACAGCAGTTCCGCGTTTTGTACTATAACCCTTGTGGATGGAACGTCAGAGTACGCACTGGACAGCTCAATTCTTCAGGTGCTGAATGTTCGCATGAGTGACAATGGTGTGGATATGACGCGAGCTACTCACGAAAAAATCAGTATGGCGGTTAACACAGGTGCCCTTGTAACTCCCGGATACCCGTGGGTGTGGACAACAGATGAGGGTGTTCGTAAACTGCGGGTATACCCTGTGCCTGACGCTACCGCAGCACTTAATACCCTGAAGATTCGTGTTATCCGGATGCCGTCTGTGGCGCTTACGTTGTCAGCCTTGACAGCAGAACCTCAAATTCCAGTGGAGCACCATCTTAGTTTGTGTGACTGGGTAGCGTATCGCGCACTGACTACACAGGATGTAGATGGCAGCAATCGCAAAGAAGCAATGAATTTTAGAGCAGAGTTCATGAGTTCTATCAAGGACGCGAGAGCAGACTACAAACGGCTGTACCAGCCGCCGGGGATGGTAACATTCGGAGGATGGGGTAATGGCTGAAATTCCGCGCTATAGAGGACGTGAAGCCGTCGACACCAACGACCCTGTTGTTACATACACAGGGTTTACTGGTTTAAGAAACACGGTTTCCGCAGAGCATCTGAAGCCGACAGAGATGGTGACAGCGATTAACGTAGACCTTGACAGCTCCGGAACACTTAAAAGACGTGCAGGAAGCACACAGCGAGCCGCTGTAGACGCACACAGCCTGTGGTCTAATGGCACCGATACCTTGTACATCAGCAACACGACGTTAAACCGCTTTAATACTGATTACACATCAACCGTGCTTGCAGCCGGCTTGTCTCAAGGACTGCGTATGCGGTATGTTGAGGTGAATGGTGTCGTGTACCATGCGAATGGCGCGGAACAAGGTGCGTATACCAATGGTAGAGTGCGTCAGTGGGGAATTAAAGCCCCTGTTACACAGCCACAAGCTACAGCGATTCCCGGTATGCTGCCAGCAGGCACATACCAGTACGCCGTTACTTTCGAGGCAGCAGACCTACGAGAGTCAGGCACTGGCATTGCAGGTGTGATTGAATTAGCTGATGACCAAGGCATTAGTTTTACAAGCATTCCAGTATCCTCAAACAGTACTGTGGCTAATGTCAGGTTGTACTTAACGGCTCAGAATGGCGATGTTTTGTTTTATGCCGCTAGTGTGACTAATGGGACAACAGCGTATGACTTTGTAGGTTCGGTGTTAGTGTTAGGAAACGTGCTTAGAACACAGTTTATGGATAGACCGACTGCCATGCAGGAGTTAGCACTGTGGCACGGCAGGATTTACGGGCTACAGTTTGGCGTGTTGAAATATACAGAACAGATGAATTACGAGCTGATGAACCCTAATAATTTCATTATGCTTGAAAGTGCAGGCAAGATCATCGCGCCAGTAGAGAGCGGTGTTTTTGTTGCAACAGAGACAAACACATGGTTCTTACGAGGCGATGGTCCTGAGAACTTTGTACGTTTGAATCGTGCTAGTTACGGCGGTATTTTTGGCACGTTAGCCTACATCGAACACGAAAACTATGGTATTGTTCCGATGTGGCAATCAACGCAGGGCATGGTAATTGGAACTGACGGAGGCGAACTGAAAAATATTACAAGGTCTAAATACGTATATGCCGATGCTCCAGTAGGTGCAAGCATTTTTAAACAGTCATCTGGATTAAACCAGTACATTTCGGTACTTCAAGGATAGAGGAGAAAACATCATGGCATTACGACTCAGCACAGCACTAGCTAATCATGTTCTACAACACGGCTCTTTAAAAAACGCACTTCAAGGCGGTAAGATTGAAGTGTACTCAGGGACACAACCGACAACAGCTGATGCTGCTGTGACAGGCACCCTTTTATGCACATTTACAGCCTCGAGTGGTGCGCACACAGCCGAAGTTTTAGCGACAGGTAGTGTAACACTTACAGGCGGCGCTTCTGGCTCAGTCGATACTGTGACAGTCAACTCTGTGAACGTCATCCCCGGCGGCGCTGTGGCGTTTAACACCTCGTTGAACCAAACAGCTTCAGATTTGGCAGATGCGATTAACACCGATCAATCATCCCCAGAGTATCGTGCTGAAGCCAGTGGCGCTGTAGTTACGATTACAGCAGCCCGTGGTACAGGGGCAGGTCCAAATACCTATGTTGTTACAGCAACACTGACAACAATCACTGCATCATACGCCAACATGTCAGGGGGTGTAGCGTATGTAAATGGTCTAACTCTTGGTAATGTATCGGCAGGCGTGGTAGCTAAAACCGCGTCGCAGTTATGGACAGGTGTAGCAGTGGCAACAGGCACAGCAGGGTGGGCACGATTTGTTGCCTCTTCAGCCGATGCCGGTACAGCGGATGCAACAGCATCTAAAATTCGTCTTGATGGCTCATGTGCGACATCGGGTGCGCAGTTTAACCTGACAAGTACCGCGTTCGTAACAGGCGCGACACAGACAGTATCAGCGTTCCAAGTAACACAGCCACAAGCTTAAGGAGCCTTAAATGGCTGATTTTCCAATCGCTGTAGGAGCGGGGGCGCTAACCTTAACGGGTGAGACGCCAGTGCTATTTGCATCTGCTAACGTCGTGCGCGGTACTGTCGTCATGCCGCTTTTTGTGCTGGAAGCGGCGATTGACCAAGGACTGACATTACCGTTTTATGAGGTAGAAGCCACGATCTTAGCAGGGGCGACTACTAATGTATTCCAGACACCCCTAGCGTTGCCGTTCTATACAGTAGCCGCCACTATCACTGCTGGCACCGCAATAACGTCTAACATCACAATACCACTGTTTGAGGTGTATGCGTCTAACGGCACCCAAGCCGTCATTACTCTGCCAATGTTCGTAGTAGAAGCCACCGGAGTTCTGGGTGTGGTAGGTACGGCAAGTGCCACAATGCCATTGTTTGAGGTGTACGCTGAAGGGCAGCATACGTTAAGTGCAGGTGTTATTACGATGCCACTGTTTAGTGTAGAGAGTGTACTCGTAACAGGTAGTTTAGGTAATGGTGCTATTAGTATTCCGATGTTCGATGTAGTGGCTACAGGGGTTATTGGTGTAGTTGGCACCGCAGATTTGACACTCTCATTATTTGAGGTGGTTAGTGCAATATATGCGGCTGTAACAGGAACTGCGGATGTTCGTATACCGCTATTTGTGGTCCGCGCAGAGGGGTTCAGCGCCTTTGCAGAGGTGTTCAAAGCATGGGCAATTAACACAGAGACAGCCGCACTGACCGAGTACCAAGGCTATAACTATAATAGTTTTGCAAACGTCGATGGTAGGTACTTTGCAGCGTCAGCAAGCGGTATTTTTGAGCTGACAGGAGACGACGACAACGGCACTGCGATTGATGCAACAATGGTGTTTAAAAATGACAACTTTGGGGATTCAAGGATGTCGAGGGTGATCGGAGCTTATGTGAGTGCGGACGTGAGCGATGATATGCGCTTCGGACTTAATGCGAACGGGTACGAGTATGTGTACGAAATGGCTGTAAATGGACAGCGTGGAATGGTGTCAAGAAGAATAGATACTGTAAAAGGTGAAAAGGCTATATACTGGCAGGCAAATCTCACAAACGTGGGAGGGGCGGACTTCAGTATCAGTGCTATTGAGCCGCTAGCCAAGAAGTTAGGTCGTCGTATTTAAGCAGGAGTTTAAAATGGCATCTTTACCAGCAATTTTTGTACTAGACCCGGACAACGGTGCTCAGACATTGGTAACTGCGGGGTGGAACTCTGCGCAGACTTATGCGAGCACCGCGTTTAACCACTCACTTAATTTTTTAGATGAACTTCAGAACGCAGCGGCGGGTCTTGCTAACCTTGGAGACATCCCTTTTGATATTGGACCTGCTACTACAATTATAGGTCCTTACGTTTCACCAGTAGCGCCGGTACCGAATGACCTATCAGCATCATTTCCAGTTCCTCCCGCCAGCCCTGTACTAGGGGTAGTAACACTACCAGTGTTTGGTGAAGCCCCTGTTTTTGATGGTGTGATGCCTGCGATAAACACGGATATTGATGCACCAGCTCCCCTGAGTGCGGTAGTCCCATCAGCACCTACACTAAATCCAATAGCTTTGCCGGATGACTTGAGTGTTACCTTGCCTGACGTACCGACAATGTACTCTCTTAATCTCCCGGTGCCGCCTGTTATTGACTTGCCATTGTTTAGTGCGACACTTGGTGATGAGCCTGTTGCGCCTGACGTGGTGTTTTCGTTCACAGAACCTGCTTATGTGAGTGTGTTGAAAGATGCAATTGAAACAAAGTTAGGTGCATGGATTGCAGGCACAGCTACAGGATTAGCGCCTGCCGTAGAACAAGCTATTTATGAACGCGCTCGTGCCCGTGAGATAATGAATGCCGAACGTGCTGTGGATAATGCAGTGCGTGAGTTCGGGGCTAGAGGCTTCGACTTGCCAGCAGGCGTGTTGGTGACTAACATGCAACGCGCACAGCAAGAAGAGCATGACAAGAGCAGTTCACTGTCACGCGACATCATGGTGAAACAAGCGGACCTAGAACAAGCCAATATACACTTCGCTATTGAGCAAGGGGTTCGTTACGACACCACATTGATTGAGTATGCTAACCGCGTGGCGCAACGAGCTTTTGATGCGTCCAAATTCTTGGTTGAAGCAAGCATCTCGCTGTTTAATGCTAAAGTGCAAGTGTTCAACGCAACCGTGCAGGCGTATGTAGCGGAAGGCAGCGTATATAGAGACAGAGTACAGGCAGCGCTAGCCACTCTGGAGATTTACAAGACAGAGCTTGAAGGTCAGCGCTTGATTGGACAGTTAAACGTACAGCTTACTGAAATTTATAAAGGGCAACTAGAGGCGGTGAATACATCAGTAGCTGTGTACCGTGAACGCTTGAACGCTGTGCGGACTCTTGTTGAAATCGACGCAAGACAGATTGAGGTTTTTAGGGTGCTGGTAGGAGCTTACGACTCTCAGGTTCGTGCCAAAGCATCAGAGTTTGACATGTACGCTAATCAAATCAAGGCTGAACTGTCAAAAGTAGAGGTCTACACTTCTCAAGCCAACGCATACGAAAGTGTGGTGAAAGGTTTTATTGCAACAACTGAAGCCAAAAAGACTGTGGCTGAGTTAGAACTTGACGTAAACCAGAAAATGCCGTTAGAGATTTACAAAGGCTTACTGGGCGCGTACACAGCACAGGTGACTGCGGAAGGTACACGCTTGAAATCCCTCTCCGATGTGTTTTCAGCCAAGACTCAGTTGTTCACCGCTGAAGTAGCAGGAGAATCAGGACGCGTGGAATCGGAGACAAAAGTGTTTGTGGCAGAAATAAACGCGCTAGTGTCAGAGGCTACGCTTGGAGTGGAGGCAGCAAAGGCAAAATTACAGGCAACACTTACCGCAGCAACTGCAATGATTGAAGCGATTAAAGGCGGAGCACAGGTGTCTGCGCAAATTGCAGCGTCTGCGTTGTCAGCGGTCAACTTGAGCGGTAGTATCTCAGACTCTGCAAGTGCGTCAGTCAGTGTTAACGGTACAATGAACGCTACAGCACAGAATGTAACTGAAGAGCAAGAAATACATTATTACAAGGAGCTTTAAAATGGCTACGCTCACTGAATTATTGAAAAACTCGCTCGTGGCTAAAGAGCAGCAAGACTCCGACATCCTTAAAAAGTTAAATCCTCTAGGTAGTCTGCCACGGCAGCCGCAGCAGAAGCCGTTTCCGTTTCAGCGAACCGCACAGGATTTCATACAACCCCAAGTTACTACTCCAAGAGGACCGAGCCTTGGAGAGTTTGCTTTGGAAAATCAACGTGAGCCAGCAGTTACAGGAGCTGTTACGAGTGACCTTGGTGCACTGTCAAAGTTTTCACCAGCAGAGCAACAAGCAATTCAGGCTGATGCAGACAGGAGCGGACTAAAGAGTTTCGATGTTGAGTTCCAGACACCTCGTGTAGGTGGAGTTCGTCGTGCCGCAGCAACACAGCCCGCGACACGACAAGTAGCGGCGCAAGCACCAGCAGCACTAGCAGAGCCAACAGCAAACATTGCAGCATACATGGCACGCACAGGCATCACTGAAACCCCTCGTGCCCCCTTGGAGATTACGGACGCGACAGGTCGTAGGATTGGAGGGGCTGCGCTTCCGTCAGAGGACCTGGCCCCATTGACTTTTGACGAGCGTCAAGCAGCTACTCCAGTGACAGCGTACAGTGCTTCCCCGGCAGGTCAAGAACTGTACGACAAGCGTACTGCTGCATTTCAAGCGTACTTGGCATCACCTGAAGGGCAGGCAGATCAAGTACGTCAGGCAGCCACACCTAACATTGTGGAGGTTGTTCGTGGCGACAAGACAACGTTTGAAACCTTTACACCGGGCGCAACAGCCCCGGCGCTTCGTAATTACTTGTTTGGTGAGCAGCAAACACAACAGCTGCAACGTGACTACTTGAGCGCTGTAGAGAAGCCTGTTGGTGCACAGTTATCTTTGGGAGAGGCTGAAGCTTTGAAAGTAGCGGACCGTGCCATGCAAGAGCGTGGCGACGTGACTGTTGCAGGTATACAGGCAGGTGCACAGATAAAAGGTGCAGAGATTTCAGCAGCTGGCGGTAAAAACCCGTTGTATGAAGCAGCGGTACAGGACATCAATGCCACGACTGACCCTGCTGCGAGAGCGGCAAAGCTTCAGTCGTACTTGGGCAAGGCGTCATCAACAGCAGCGGACCCTAACGTCAAGATTTTTGCAGATCAGCTGTATGACCCTAAAGAGCAGCAGGCTTTTGCAGCACTGATAGCGGCAGGCACTCCAGCAGCTAGAGCGTTCGCATTATCAAAAGGTGGAAGCAAATAAAATGGCATTGACCGCTACCGCAGAAGAGCAAGCGATTATTGACGGGGTGTACAAACAAGGAGGTGCAAAAGCTCCCGGTTTAGTGCCTACCCCTGAAGAGCAATCAATCCTTGACAGCATCAGACCTGTACAACCTAAAGAGGTGGGTGGCTTTATTCCAGCTGTTAAACGAGGTGTAGGGCAGTATGCTGAAGCTATTGCTAACACGGGTGCGTTAGTAGGACTGGGCACAAAGGGACTGTCTGAGTACGGGAAAGAGCTTGTGGCAGAAAACCCTGCTGCAACACCAGCAACACTGCAAGGGCTGATAGATAACCCTATGACGGCTATTGTTGAGCGCACGGGTGAACAACTTGCTAACATCGGTACGTCAATTGCAGGCGCAGTCGCTGGTACATACCTCGCAGGTCCAGCGGGTACAGCTGTAGGTCTAGCCCCTAAAACAGCTGTCGCAATTGGGGCGTATCTTGGCGGTGCAGCAGCTGTGGCTCCAGCTACGATAGGTGAAGTTGGTTTACGGCAAGAAGCCGAGGGTGTCAAAGACCCCCTTAAACAGGTAGCAGGTGGGCTGGTAAACGCAGCGATTGAGCAGTTCGGTGTTCAAGGGGCGATCAGAAAAGTGCTGAGTGGCGCGGCAGAGCAAACAGCCGCCGCAGTTGGAAAAGAAGTCGTGGCTAAGTATGCAGCTGACAGAGCTGTAGCAGCCGCCGCAGGTGAAACAGTTAAGAATGTAGCGCCTACCGTTATGAAGACGATAGCTGGATATGCCAAGAAAGCCGTTAGTATTGCTGCGGCTGAAGCGCTTGAAGAAGTACCGCAGAACGAAGTCAGTCGTTGGGCAGCAAATCAGGACATTTTAAACAAAGAGTCCTTGCAGGAAGACATCGACAACGCAGCCAGTGCCTTTGCAGGCTCATTGCTGTTCGGTGCTGTGGCAGGTGGTGGACGGCAATCAGCTGAAAACAAGGCAGTTAACGCCGAGCTTGCCAAGCTTAAGACTAGCGACGAGTTTAAGGCGTTGCCAGAAGGCACACAGAAAACTATTGAAGGCACAAACCCTCAACAAGCTCAAGAGTATGTTAGGTGGGCTAGTGAGAATGCAGAGACTGTAGGAGATAAACGTGTTGCCCGCTATGGAGTTACAGGTGCAGTGCAGCCTACAGCTTCATTTGCAGAGGTTAACGACGCGATTAAAGTGCTTGAAGACGGTGCGCCAGTATCAGCTCTTAAAGTAATGCCTCAGATAAAAGCTGTGGATGAGCTGATTGCTACCGTTAATACCAAAATGGCAGACACAGTACAAAAAGAGCAGGCGCATGTAGAGTCACAGCAAGGGCGTGTTGATGTAGCGATGCTACGGTTAGCCGCAGCGCCTACAGACCCTGTAGTACAGGCGCGTGTTAAAGCCGAAACAACAAAACTGGCTAAGGCAAAACAGAAACTGGAAGTGGATACTCCAGCGAAGTTTAAACTCGAACTGGACGCGCTTGCCGCCAATAAAGCAAAACTAAGCGAGGCGTTGCAGCCACTCAGTGCCAAAGAGCAAACATCACAGACCAAAGCACTGGATGTACAGCGTCAAAAGGTGCTGGACAAGCTTCACCAAGTTCGTGGTGATATGGCGTATTTCCAAGACCTCAAGTACGAGAAAGAACTTGAGAGCAATCCGGCTGCCCGTGACACGCTGACGCGAGATTTGTTTGAAGCAGCGGACGCCAGAGAAGCAGCAGCGAGCCGAGGTGCCGAGTTTGAACAAGCCACAGCACAGGTAGCGCGTAGCAAAGAAGCGCAGCTAGACCTGCTCCAAGAGGGTGCGCCAGCACGTACATTCACAGCCCCTGCGCCCGTGACAGCAGAGCCAACAACAGCACTTGGGCAAGAATTACAACGTGTCGGGTTGCCAACTGCGCCAGTTACGGAGCCAGTAGTACCTCCCCCTGTTAGCCCACTAGATCAAGCGTTTAGCCAGATTGCGGCAGAGCGTGTCGCACGAGCTGCGCCTGTGACAGCGGCTGAAGTCGTAGCACCGGTGCCGGTAACTCCAGTGGTTGCACCAGTGGAGGACAACGCAGCTAAGATGGCAAAAGTGTACTCCGAGATTGGCAAAACTGACAAAGTGGCTGCTGCCTTGGTGCGCACGATGACCAAGAACATTGATGTTACAGACACGCAGGCAGTGAGTGACATGCTTGTAGCAAAAGCCGAAAACCCTAAAACCCAGACAAGTTTCGAGACATTGGATAAGCTACATACCGCAGTTACAGGGGTTTCATTAAACGATGTTGTTAAAGGAGAGCAAAATGTTACACCAGCCGCCAGCCAAGCCGCAACAGAAACACAAGCCAAAACGCAAAAACAAGAAGTAGCGCCTACACCGCAGCAGGTTAGAAAAGCAAGTAGAACAGTGGACCTTAGTGGCAAGTTCAAACTTGACTCAAACACGACTCGTGCTGAAGTGGAAGCATACGTCGCCAAGGCGTATGCACGGCAGACGGAGTTAGAAGGCAAGACTGTACAGCAAGTGGCTCGCCATATCGCCAACACTACACCAAATGCGGCGTATGTTGCGATTGCGCATAGAGTAGAGCAGCGGCTAAACGCGCTTGAAAAGCAAGGGATGCAGTTTTCGTTTAACATAGCGGTCCCCGGTATACCGTCCCCGCTTGTACCCGGAGCTTCAGGGCTAAGTCGTTTTGCGCTTACCAAAACAGGTTCAAAGACAGAGATATGGGTAGGGGGTGTTGGAAATGCCAAGTCTGGCTTGAATGACCTTGTATTGCTTCACGAGCTTGTACACGCAGCGACGCAGACGGCAATTGAGCTAGGTCGCAGGGCACCTGTAACATCAAAAGAGTATCAGAGTGTACAGGACTTGTCAGATGTATTTGCAACCGTGGCGAAACATATTAACACCAGAGTTAATGCGGCTTACGCTAACGGTGACACATCTACGCTAACACGCATTGAGCAAAGTTGGGCACGATCAGAAAACAATGCGTTCCATGACCTCCACGAACTTGTAGCGTGGACGATGACCGACAGGGACATGCAGGCACTGATGGACTCAGTGCCTTACACCTCCACACAGACGTTGTGGAATCGTTTTGTTGCATCCATTCGGGAGTTGTTAGGCCTTAGCGCTACCAAAGACTCTGCGCTGTCTGAAATTCTGCGTGTGACAGATGAACTGTTGCGCACTGACACAGAGGCACTTGACCGCGTGGCACAGATGCATGGGCTTAAACTCTACCAAGACAGCAGCTTGATTGAAGGTTTTAACGCTGAAGGCTACATCACTGCTGACACTGAAATAGGGCAACAACTGGATAACCTCGCACGTAAAAACCCGACACTGGCAACTAACATCAAAGCGTTTTTGACAGGGGGCGTACAGGGCACTACTTCAAGTAACCTAGGTAAGGCACAGAGGTTGTTAGAGAAAAACATCCAGTCGCCATTACACCTTGCATCTAAGAGCAAGGGGTTTTCGTTGACATGGGACCGAGTACGTCAAATTCCAGCAAACGCAGGTTATATCTTGAACAAGGCGTTTGCACCGCTAGAGCAATCATGGGTAAAAGGCATGGATGTGACGAGTGCGCGTGTACTTCAGTTCGCTACAGGGATTGAAAATACAACGTTCCAAGACCTTCGCAGAGCCGAAGCGTTTTTACAGGAGTGGAACGTGTCAGGGCTGCCACGCGCAGAGTTTTTGCAACACGCTGGAACCATTGCCAAATACGGCGATATGGCCGCGTCACAGTCATGGTTCCAGCGTGTTGACGAGGCGCGTCAGGCGATTGACCACGTACTAGAGGCACAGTTTATGCAGAACGCCGAAGACATGCGTAGCGTAATTCTGGATGACGTAGAGTTCAATGCGTGGATATTAGAAGCCAAGGCGGTTAGCGATCATCGTAAAGATACGGGCTATACACCTATTCGTCGGTATGGAGACTACTCTGTAGCGATGTACGACACGGCACAACGCACTACATCAGGGTTTCCTACCGGAGACTTGGGATTGATGGGTAAGTGGTACTTTCAGTCCGAAGCTGAAGCGCGCGACTTTATACGGGATGTCAAAGAGCAGTACAGAGACACACCTACCGTTAAGCTTGATAGTGACTTTACAAATGACAGACCGCAGTACATCCCTAAAGCCAAATCAAGTCAGTATTCATATTCAACTGTGAGCTTTCGCCAGTTCCTAGAAATAGCTAAAAGGGCTAACGTACCAGTCAGCGCAACCGAGCAGCAACGCCTAGCCAAGTTAATGATTAACGCTGACTCTATGTACCAAAACCGTATACAGCGGCGCAAGAACATTCCGGGCGGCACGAAAGACATTGTTCGGTCAATGTCGGAGTTCATTACGCACATATCAAATAAAGTAGCTTCAGACCGCATGGCTCCACGTATTTCTCAGGCGATGAACATTACACGTCCACTGTCTCCTGAAGAGGTGAGTACATTAGCTTTGTTGCAAGGCGAGTTCCAGTGGGTTGAAGGTAAAAGTGAGCAACAAGTACGGGACGCGATACATGACCAAGTGAGTGAGGTTGGAGGCTCGCTTGCAGACGAAGTTGGTATGTTGTCACGGTTTAATACAATGCGAGAGCTGGAGTCAAACGGCTTCTTGGCATGGCGTACCAGTGTGGACATTAACAGCCCACAAGAGGTGGCGGAGTATTACGACTTGTTGGCACGTAACAGCACACTGGTAGGTGCTGAGATAGCGCGGTTTGACCAGTTATCGACGCCTGACCCACAAGCAGGGTTCTACCATGACAAGATCGCACAGCACGTAGAGTTTTTGAACAACCCTAAGAGTGAGGCGTTTGCCAACTTACGCCGTTTCGCAGCGATTAACTTCTTGGGAGGCTCCTTGTCAGCGATGGTGGTCAACATGTCATCCCTACCCCTTAATTTTATGCCCTACATGCACCAGTACGGTGGCATGTCAGCGTACACTAAAACAATGCACTGGTTCGGATATTCACTGTCAAACCCGTTGTTGCGTAACACGATTTTCAAAAACAACACGGCAGAGTTAGAACAGGCACTGACCCCTGAAGGCAAGTTACCGGATGGCTTGTCTCGTGACCAAGCGACAGCGTTATTGCGCGCATTCCGCGAAGAGGTTGTGTCAGATACACAGGTGTTCGAGTATTTTGCAGCTGCCAAGCACGGAGTGCAGATTGGTACAGTGTTAGGGCAACGTGCCCAAGCCGCATGGATGGCTCCGTTTCGCGTGTCAGAAATGACAAACCGCGTCACGTCATTTCTGACAGCGTATGACATCGCACAGACCAATAAGATGGACGGTAAAATACTTGGTGCCGAAGAGGCGTATCAGTTCGCACGTAGAGCAGTTGACCAGACACAGTTCATTTACGGTCCGATTAACCGCATGGGTATCGCACAGAACCCTGTCGGTTTTGCACTGATGACCTTCCGCGCATTCCCAATCATGACCATCGAACTACTATCTCGTTTACCAGCCAAGCAGCGCACCATTATGCTAGGTACGATGCTCTTGATGAGTGGGGTTAACGGCATTCCGTTCAAAGAAGACCTTGTAGACATCCTAGACACCATCGGACAAAAACTGTTTGGCGTACCTCTTAACACGAACCGTGTACTGCATAACTACTTCAAAACCGCCTCTGAAGCAATTATAGGCACAGATCTATCTCGCTTGGCAATGACTGGTCCATTAGACGTACTGACAGGCGCAAGCATTGGCTCTCGCGTGTCGCTGAGCAACATCATTCCAGCCTCCAGACTTGGTGTGGCAGGCTACTCGCTCGCTGATGGAATGCTGGACTTGAGTGGTGTTATTGGTGCCGAGCTAAAAGGACTTACGGTAGGTGCAGGTCAGCTGGTACAGGGCAACACGAAAGAAGCGCTCGCAGCGGCGGCACCTACAGCAGTTCGAGGCATCGTTCGATTCACGGATGGTGTTACTGATAACAGACTGGTAGACAAGAACGGTAATATCCTTGCCGACGACTTAACGATGTCAGAGCTAGGACTTTTAGGTGCAGGATTTACACTGTCACGCAGTAACTGGCAGTCAGGCAAGAACTACACTGTTAACCAAGAACTTGCTTATGTGAGAGAGACAACAGCCACGATGTTTGACCACGTAGCTGACGCGATTCAAAAGGGTGACTACGACGAAGTACGCAATAGCTTTGAGACAGTACGGCAATGGAACGAAGAGAACCCGTCATACCCCTACAAAATAAATCCGGCGTCGCTTAGACGTGAGCTGATGACTCGTAACATGCCAGCCGGGCAGCGTGAGTTTATGAAAATCAAAAAAGCGTGGCGTGGCGAAGCTGTAGAGGACTTGCTAAATGAATAGTTGTGTGGTATATACTAAAGCTTCTATGAGAGGTGAAAAATGAGCATTGATACCCTTGTAAAACAGCCTAGTGAGTCCAGACTTTACACGATGGACTTTAGTGCTAATTTGGCTGCTTCAGAGACGATTGACTCTATTTCGTCTGTTACAGCTAACATTTCCGGGCTGACGATTGGAACACCTGTCGTGGGCACTAGAAGCGCACAGGCTCGTATCAGTGGGGGTACAGTGGATGTACTCTACAAAGTAACCTTCGTAGTCGTTACAAGTGCAGGGAATACCCTTGAAGCTGAGGGCTACCTGAAAATTGAAAACACTTAGGAGAAGCAAATGAGTACAGTAAAAGCAGCGGTAGGGGGACACGCACCAACAGTGCTGGTACAGCCAGTACAGCCAGACTATGAGCAACTTAAGTACGAAAAGATGTGGAAGATCAAGTGGTATCGCAACTACTCCCCCGGAGAAAAAGTAGCGCAGATATTTTTAAAGCAGGCGAATATTCAGCCTGACGATGAAGTTATTGATTTTGGTACAGGTACAGGGCGCGGGGCGTTGATGCTCGCACTGTTTGGACGTGCCAAGGTAACAATGGTGGACTTCGCAGTAAACTGTTTGGACGACGATGTGCGTAGTGCTCTGCGTACACAGCACACACGATTGAACTTTGTACAAGCAGATTTGCGACGTAGTATCCCAGTTAATGCCAAATATGGGTACTGTACAGACGTGATGGAACACATCCCACCTGCTGATGTAGACGCTACACTGATTAACGTGATGAAGGCAGCACAGCATGTGTTCTTTCAAATATGTCTGGTAGACGATCACTTTGGCGCACACATTGGTGAGAAGCTACACTTAACCGTACAGCCGTATCAGTGGTGGTTGAACAAATTCGTAGCGTTAGGTGCCGTTGTTCACTGGAGTTCCGATGACGGAAGTACCGCAATGTTCTACGTGAGTGCGTGGAACGATGCCTCTGAGCTGGTTAAGAACGGGGTGATTAACGTAGGCAACGAGCTTATACGTGACAACATTCGCTCCAGTATTAAACGTGAATTGATGACACTACGCCCTTACGACAAGCAAGACACGACTGTCATGGTTCTTGCAGGTGGTCCAAGTCTTGATGAGTTCAAAGACGAGATTATCGCCAAGCGCCTAGCAGGTACAGTGCTGGTAACAGTTAACGGCGCGTACAACTGGGCGATTGAGAACGGACTGTTTCCGTCAGCTCAAATCATTGTGGATGCCCAAGAGCACAACAAGCGCTTCGTGGCACCGCTGGTATCAGGGTGTAAGTACATGATCGCGTCGCAGTGTCATCCAGCGGTGTTTGACGCACTGCCTCCAGAGCAGACACTGTTGTGGCACAGCGCAATTGAGCCTGAAGTATCAAAAGAATTAGATGAGCACTACAGTGCAAAAGGCGAAGCATGGTATCCGTCAATTGGCGGGTCAACCGTGATGCTACGCGCCTTGCCTCTGTTACGCATGCTAGGATATTACAAGTTTGAGATTTATGGTTTCGACAGCTGTATGCAAGGCGATAAGCATCATGCATACACACAAGAAGAGAACGACGGTGACTCCAATCCAGCTCGTCTGGTCAAGGTCACTTGTGGCAGTGAAGTATTTTCATGTACCTCTTGGCAGGCTAGTCAAGCTCAGGAGTTCATGGATTTGATTCATGTAATTGGTGATGAAGTAGAATTAGATGTTGCAGGTACCGGACTGATTAGTAGTATAATCAAAGAAGGTGCCTCAGCGTTCATTAACGAAGTACCCCCTGAAGCAAGTTAAGGAGAAATATCATGGCAGCTACCGCTTGGAGTATATACAATTTAGCTAAAAAGAAAATCGGAAACGGCACGATTCAGCTTGGCGTTAACACGCTGAAGATGCAGCTACACACATCCGCATCTAACGCTTCGACATTCACACTATCTACCGCAGCTTCAGTGACAGGTGAAGTTGCATCGGGAAGCGGCTATACTACAGGCGGGGCAACTCTAGCGTCAGTAGTATGGACAGTGGGTGCGTCTGCCAAGCAGTACAAGTTAGACTGCGCTGACCCTGTGTGGACTGCGACAGGTGGCAATATTGCAGACATTAAGTTTGCTGTGATTAAGAACTCAGCTGGTCAGGCAATTTGCTGGTCACGTCTGACAACAGCACAGTTTACACTGACATCTGCAAACACGCTAACTGTGCAAATTAACGCGAGCGGTTTGTTCACATTGGTGTAATCGTGGCAAACGTCTGCATTTCAGTGCCTAGCGCAACACTCTCAGTCTCAAAAGCTGAAGGGGTTGCGCTGCCTGCGCAGATCGCCATGATTGAAGTGCCGCACCTTTGTGAGCCTTTGGTAGCTGCCTCTATGCTCTCGAAGGTGCAATCGCTGTATACATTTACTGGACGACAAAAATCAACCCGTGGGAGTGGTACATCCATTTTAAGGAGCCGTGCGCTCCTTTTTGCACATCTAGGAGTTTAAAATGGCAAGTTACTATGTTAGAAGCGCTGCCACTGGCGCAGCCAATGGAACAAGCTGGACAGATGCCTATACCACGTTGGTGACCGCACTTTCTGGTAAGGCGGCAGGCGATATTTTCTATGTGGCAGCTGACCATGCTGAAACAGCCGCTTCTGCAAAAACCATAAGTTCTCCCGGTACATCTACATCTCCTTGCTATGTTTACTGCGTAGATCACACAGGCTCAGTTCCTCCAGTTGCGGCTGACTTGAGAACAACCGCTTCGATTACAACAACAGGCACATTCTCAATTACGCTTAACGGCACGAGTGCATCGGTTGGGTCTACCTACGTATATGGGATAAACTTCAACTCTGGCACGGGGGCTGGTGCCGTTGCTTTGAGTATTGGAGGCACACTAGCGGTCATTATACTAGAGAGCTGTAATTTGAACATTCTAAGTACTTCTGCCTCAAGTAATATAGCCCTAGGGTATGCATCATCATCATCTGTTTCAGTAAGACCAAACCGCACAGAGCTTATAAATACAAACATGTCATTTGGGGCGGTCGGTCAATTTGTTAATATAGCTGGTGGAGATGTTATTTGGAAGGGAGGTGCTATTAGCGGGTCAGCGCCGACTGCCCTTTTCAGCACTTCTGGAAGTGGGGGGTACACACGACTTGAGGGCGTTGATCTATCTAATATGGGGGCAGGAAAAACAATTGTTGAAGCACACGCGGTGACTAGAGATTACACGCTAAAGAATTGTAAGTTAGGTGCATCCGTGACTGTCGCTGCTACGTCCGCACAGTATCACTACCCTAGGACAACAGTGCAAAACTCAGACAGCGCTGGCACAAACTACCGCAACGAACGGTACACGTCATGTGGAGTACAGACAAGCGAAACTGTTGTTGTTAGAACTGGAGGCGCTTCTGACGGAACGACATCAGTTGCTTATAAAATAACTACCTCAGCAGCTAATAAATGGATTATGCCTTTTGATGCCATTCCGATTGCTATTTGGAATGGCATCACGGCTAGCGATGTAACCGCTACGCTTGAGGGTGTGTGGAATGCAGCGGCACTGCCTAACAATGACGATATTTGGTTTGATTTGGGCTACATGGGGAGCGCTTCTAGTCCCCAAGCGACGTTTAAAACAAGCTCAAAAGCCACTAATCTTTCAACAGGTGCGGCGCTCACGGCAAGTACTGAAGCATGGGATAGCCTTGTAACGGCGCGTGCAAACTCTACAGTCTATGCACTAGGAGATGTCCGTAAGGTAGCCTCTAATTCGGGGCGTATTTTCTTCTGTACAACAGCTGGAACATCAGCAGGCTCAGAACCAGCTGGTTACGCTTCAGCTGTAGATGGAGGTTCTGTGACAGACAACACAGCAGTCTTTAGAGCAGGCATGCGATTTAAACTTGCCGTGACTGCAACAAGCCCTCAACCTCAAGCAGCAGGGTATATGTACTTGTATCCTAAAGCTGCAAAAGTATCATCGACCTTTTACATTGACCCTAAAGTAACACTGGCATAAGGTAGCGAATCATGGCAACCACGTCTTTAGCTCAATCGTTAAATTCAACCACCGATGGAACGTCGTATAGTGCTTCTGCCTTTACACCAGCAGCAGGAGACTTGTTGCTTGCTTTTGTTAATGCTTCTGACACCACTGCTGCTGGTTCATTTACCACTTCTGCTGGATTGACATTCACATTAGTTACAACGGCAGTTTATGTCTCATCAGGCTATAAATGCTATTTGTTTGTTGCAGATGATTTTGCAGCAAACACTTCTCAGACAGCGACATTTGATTGCACAGGGGATGCAGCTACAGGAGCTATTATTCTCGTTTACGCGATAGCAGGTATGGCTAAAAAGGGTTCTGCTGCAATATTACAGACAAAAATAGTTTCAAATGCAATCACAACAACACCAACAATAACGCTAGACGCTGCAATAAATACAGCAAACGCCGCTGGAGGATTTGTCTCGACACAGGCGACTTCTCCAGCATATTCTCCACCCACTGGATTCTCGGAGTTATTTGACGCAGGACATTCGACTCCAACTTCAGGCACAGAAGCTTGCTATGTCAATTCAGGAAGAACAGACACGACATTGACTTGGGGCACAACCGGTAACCGTGCCATAGCGATTATTGCTTATGAGCTTGATACATCAGCTGTGTCCGACAACGTCAGCATCGCAGTAGCCTCAGGCACTATAACAGCGACAGGGTTAGCCCCTACAGTGGCTGTGTCCGATAACGTCAGCATCGCAGTAGCCTCAGGCACTATAACAGCGACAGGGTTAGCCCCTACAGTGGCTGTGTCCGACAACGTCAGCATCGCAGTAGCCTCAGGCACTATAACAGCGACAGGGTTAGCCCCTACAGTGGCTGTGTCCGACAACGTCAGCATCGCAGTAGCCTCAGGCACTATAACAGCGACAGGGTTAGCCCCTACAGTGGCTGTTGGTTCTCCTGCATCTATCACTACTAGAGAGGTTACAGTCGGAGGGATTAACAGTGCCACGCTGGTCAACGAGACGGGTACGCGGCAAGCTTTTGTCGGCGGTGTCTTTATCAATGAAACAGTATCGACAGCTACAAACATCACAGCGACTCCAGCAAATGGTACGCTGACGCTTTCTGGACTGGCTCCCTCACTAGCAGCAACTGATAACAAGGATATAACCACCTCAGCAGGAGCGCTTATACTCTCTGGACTAGCACCTAGTGTTTCTGTTGTTGAGCACATCACAATCGCTACACCTGCTAGTAGCCTAACCTTTAACGGTCTAGCCCCGTCGTTACTAGAAGCCATAATTATTGGTGTTGATGTGGGCGCACTAACGCTCACTGGTGCGAGTTCAACACTTGACGTGGATTACACGTTGGCACCTAGCGCTGGAGCGCTTGTCATCTCTGGTGCCGCGCCTACGATTCAGACTACACAGGCGGTTAGTCCTGACGTTGGAGCACTGACACTAACAGGTCTAGCCCCTAGCGTTAACATCTCATACACATTGGCAGTTGGTACAGCGTCACTTGAGATTAGCGGTCAAACTCCAGATATTAGTTTTGGCACTACTCTCCAGACACCAAACGGCTCACTGGCAATGGCTGTGGCTGCACCAAACGTCAAGCTTGATATGGTTGTATTACCAGAAGCTGGAAACCTCGCTATCGACAGCGCAAGCCCTTTCTTGGGCTTTTCTTATGTAATTCCTGTAAATGCAGGCAATGTCATCACTGCCGGATTAAGTCCTGTCACTTCAACTACCGAAGGGTTTATTATCCCAGTGGGGGCAGGCAGTCTTGTTGCTGCAAGTGACTCGCCTACCATAAGTTTTGGCTACGCCTTCAGCCCCAGCGTTGGTAGCCTTGCTCTGTCAGGTGAAATCGTAACCTTGCGCTACGATTATGTTATTGGTGTGGATGCAGGCGCAATCACCATCACAGGTAGAGTTCCTGTAGAATCAAGTTCTGGAGAAGCACTCATCGAGGTGCCAGCTGGAAGCCTTGTTTTTGCAGCCGGGTCAAGTAGTTACGACACAACAGGGACAGCTTGGTGGAACGCGGAACCACGAGGGCTAGAGTGGCACTCACCTGTTCGGGCTACCACAATAAATAAACCATTGCAACAACTAAATACTGTATGGTACAGTTCTAAAAAATAACACTGATTGGCATAGCACGGCAATAAAAACAACATCGGAATAACGAAAGGCGAATATCATGGCGAACAGACTTTCAGGTGCCAAGCCGGAAGAACCCACGATCACGTACCGAATAAACACGGGTTTGATGTGGGTTATCGTAATGCAGATGTTCGCCATCGTGTGGTGGGTTGGCACATATACAGCTAAAGCCGACCAACGACTGACCGTGCTGGAGAATCAGCAAGGTGTGCTAAAAGGACTCCCTGAGCGGCTTGCACGACAGGAACAGCAACTTACAACGACTAACGACACGCTAAAAGATATTCGTTACGAGCTTCGCGAGCTACGCACACAGAAGCATGGAGGCAAAAATGAGTGATAGAGGTGTAGGACCAAAAGAAATAGGACCTAACATGTGCGCGTTCTTGGACATGATTGCCCATGCTGAAGGTACAGACAGATACCCATGCGAAGGCTACCAGGCCATTGTGGGTGGCGCTCAGTTCACTGACTATAGCACACACCCTAAAACAAGAGTGTGGTTTACACACTACAGAGTCTGGTCAACCGCCGCTGGTAGATACCAGTTGCTTTACCGTTACTTTCTAGCGTACAGCAAACTGTTGCACTTACACGATTTCTCACCACGCAGTCAAGACTTAATTGCGATTCAAATGATTAGAGAGCAGGGCGCTTACAAGCTCGTGAGAGCCGGGCGAATATGTGACGCTATTTTAAAATGCAGCAATATCTGGGCATCTTTCCCCGGCGCTGGCTACGGTCAACGTGAGGCGGATATGCGAGAATTGGTTGCGATCTATAATAAAGCGAGGGAACATTATGAGGCACACTACTAAGGAGACGCTTTTTTTGTTGGCTGTATCGACTATATTAGCCGTTGCACTAACACGGGCGTATGCCGAGACACCCCCATACGACACACTTATACTACAAGCGGCAGCTCAGATGCAGACATTAACAGCAGCACAGCTACCACGCTACAGATAGAGCAGAGGCATACCATGCGGAGCGAAATTATCAAGTTTGTATCAACAATACTGTTGTTTTGCGCATGGGCAGGAGCGATTGTTGCCAAGCATTATTGGGCTGACATCGACATTCACTCGTTTGAACTAGCCATCACTGCAGCACTTGGTGGTATTGGCGTGACACAGCTTGGGAAATGATATGAGAGCATCCATTCTATTGCTGTTATTGACTGGATGCTCCTCGTTGCAGTACGCGGGGAGCGCTTCGTACACTGTATCGCCTGTCATTACACCAAACGGTGATGCTGTATGCTGCGCTGTTACCGTACACAATGGCAAAGAAATCGGTATGCTAAAAGCACACATTGAAAAGGACGGCGATAAGTATACTGTTGACCTTGAAGAACAGAACGTATTGGCGTTTGAAGGTCAACGCATTGTTTCAGGCGCAGCACGCGAAGCGATTGAGAGTGTGGCGAAAGCCGCAGCTATGGCTGCCATAGCCCCATTACTGCCAGCTTTGGTGCCATTAGCAGGAGCCGCACTTGCACAGCCCGGTATCGGTGCAGCAGCCGCCGGAGCAGTAGGTGTGATAGCTGTGGACAGGATAACAGAATGAGCCGCTTTTTATGCCAACTAGACCTCCGCTTAATGGTAGACGACGAAGGCATACCGATGATGAATCGTAGTGGCGAACAGCTTTGGGAAGTCTTGACCCCTCTAGGCTATATGAGTGATACCACCAACTCGACTATTATTGTGCCTGAAGGGTTTGTGACTGACCTTACGTCCATTCCACGCATGCCGCTTGTGTATGTCTCGCTGGGTAACAAAGCACAGATGGCAGCAGTCATTCATGATTACCTATACTCCACTGCCGAGTTTACACGTAAAATTGCCGACAAGGTGCTACTGGAAGCGATGGAAGTCACCCAAGTACCGTGGATACAACGACGCCTTGTATATGCAGGTGTGCGCGTCGGAGGGGGTAGTCATTATGGAACATAGCTTTCTTGAGCCGGTACAAATAGACGACAGACACGCGTATATACATGACAATCTGGTAGGGCGCATGATTACCGACGTGGTGTTCAATGACGACACTGGAGCAATAGAGGTACGCATGGACAATGGCAGTTTTGAGCTTCATGGCAGAACCCTCCGACTGGTGTACTACCCATCTGTATTAACTGACTTACACTAAGGATATATTATGGCGAGCCTATTTGATTATTTAAAACCAGATAAAAAAGACGAAAAGAAAGAGGATAAAGAGGAGACAACAGGGTCGTCCCTTGCAGACGAACTGTTACGCAAACAGCGGAAGTTGCGTGACTTTATAAAACCCGCGACACCCCCTAAGAAGTAGGGGTACTTAAATACACAACAACGGCGATCACTCGGTCTCCGTTTCTAGCATGGTACTCAAACTGTTCATACGTTAACTCTTTCCAGTTACAGTAAGTAAAGTCGTAGAGTAAGTAGAGCATGTTTATTTCTTGCCAGCTTGCGCCATTTTCATCATGCGTTCTTTGCCGTACTTCTTAATGCCAATCTTGGCAGCTACAGCCTCTGGGTTCTCTGCCCCTGAAGCCTTGGCTTTTTCAGCCAGCTTTTTAAAACGCGCTCCTGAGCCTAGTTTTTCAGCCATGATGCTCTCCTCAATAAAAAGGGAGGTGTCAACCCTTTGGAGAAACTGACACCTCTAAAGCACTCGTTTGGGGAACAAGTGACTGGATATTAGACTTGTTTGTTAAGTATGTCAAGCGCTGTCACACACCTAGCGTCGCGCAGGCTGACTTCCCTCTCCACAGCTTCAATATCTAGCCGTTTCCAATACTCACCTACACGACAGATGGTAGGGCGTACAAGACCCCGTAGCGTATCGGCACCAATGATGTAGTGCCATGAGCCTTGACGTAACCCGTGGGAAATGGCGAACTTGGTAGCCTCTTTAGAGTTTGGTGCGAGAATCAGTATCATTTTGTGCCTCCTGTTTTCCTTGTTGTAGTCCACGCTCGAAACCAGCGATAAAATGAATACTGGCCACGAATGTTTCTTGTAACGGACTGTTTTTAAAGTGTTCTTTCATTTGAACCTTTGCTGCAAACTCTTCTGCTTCAGTCATCTCGATCTCCTTAGCGCGACTTCTAATCCGACATCACCATACGTTCTAACCCACTCATCAATTGTCATTTGAAGGAAGTCGCGAGCGATAGATGATTCACTCCTAGTCTTAGCAGTGATCTTTTGTCTTAACTCAACAACCTCTTTTTCAAGCTTTCTACAACGATGCCTGCATCACGAAGTGTTTTTACTAGCAGTTCTCGCCTTTGAGGTACACCGCGCTCAGCTATAAAATCAGCCATTGCATCAGGGCAGTCACATAACTGCAATGGGTCACATAGCTGTTTACAGTGACGACACAATATTGGTGACATATAAAACTCCTTTATCCGTGTACACTGTAGTCAATATCGTGTACAAAAAGTCTTTGTGCTAAGAACCCGGCGGCTGTGTATGCAGCCACAATATCTGGCCTGTCGTCATACGCACAAGCCACGTTCTCTGGAAATATAAAGTGCTCTAGCAACACACTTACTTTGTACTCAGTGGTGGGCTTTGTGTTACCATGTGGGCGCATTAAAAGTAAATCCCATGGGATATTGTTTGCGGCTAACCAGCGCTCAGTGATTCGCCTGTAATGTTCTGAGCGAGACGTTAAAATCACAATCCTGTCACCCTGTTTTTTATAGTTAAGCACCTGCTCGACGTTACGAGCAGCGTCTAAATCACTATTGGAGGCATAGTCTTTAAAGCGCTCAAACGGGACCTCTTTAGTATTGTCGATCATGCCATGCCGCCAGAGGTCGTCTGCTAAGCAATTGTCTAGGTCAAATACTGCAATCATTTCACACTCCTAACGCCAGCCACTGCATTGCCTTCAGTCTCGTGAAGCTGCATGCCGATACCAGCCTTTTCATAATTAAAAATGATACAGTCTGTACGCATGGACTCAATGTTAGAGCCAGCACTCAGGTTGCGTTTGCTTGAGCCTGATACCAGCGCACCTAGCTCCGTCAGCTCACGCTTCAGCTCATTCATATCGCCATTGTTAAGATTAAGAAACGACTTCAGTATCTGGTGCGGAATTACAATGGACAAGCTCTCTGTCTCAACGCGGTATACCAATGAATTTTGTGGTGCATAAGTGATGGTAGACGGTTTGCTGCCTGTGCCGTCATGGTTGGCTACCAAGCGTTTACCGATATTCTCCATCAAGAATCTAGCCACTAGGCTGATGTTTGTGCTCAAGTTATCGCTCACTGTACCGCGCATCTCAAACACTCTGGCAACTGCCCAGAGTAACAAGCTCTTGGCGTTGTAGCTAGTAAGTCCTAGCGCATTGGTAATTGTACACGCAGCTACATGCAACACAATGGCGTTGTTCCAAAAGCGTTCGTTGGTCACTGCGCCTGTCAGTTTGTCTACTTTTACACGGATAGCTGCGATAAGCTCACGTACTTCACCCACATGGGTCACTAGATACCGTGCGTACACGTCACCAGCCACACCGTAGTTCTCACGCCATTTATGGAACAACACATCAGCAGTCTGCTTACTAATCGTGCCGGGGTTAATCACACTGTACTCAAAAATACGAAGTGACTCCGCTTCAGAATTGGCGCGTATACCAGCCACTTTATGTAACAGACTGGAGTTACTGGATGAAACCACGAACGTCGCCCAGAACGAATCACTTTCTTTCTCTGTTGAGTTAGAGTTAAGCCGGATACGCTCACGTCCTTGTGATAACTGGTAGGCGAACGCGCTCAGCTCGTTCTGGTCCATCGTGGTCAGCTCGTCCATGCACACTGGCAAATGGCAGTATTTACCGATACGCTGCATCACTGCAAGATATTTATCACTGGCTTGCAGCATACTCTTCTGAGGGTCCCCCCACACGCTTGCAGCTCCCTCCTGAATCGTGGTCTTACCTTGACCGCCACGAGGTGATACTAGGCTGATGACAGTGCCTTTGTATTCTGACAACGCCATCAGTGGAGCTGCGAAGCCTGTGAGAAGCCCAAACTGGTACGCCTCATAGTTTTGACGGTTGTATGCGTTAGTGACCTCAATCCATGTATCAAGATCACCCTTTTGTGAGAACCAGTCAGTCACGCCACGGTCACGGATACCTTTGGTCTTTGCTACAGTGCCGTCGCTGTTGTACGTGGTTGCGCCAACAATGAACTTGGTAAAATCTTCTTTCCAGCCCATCTGTGAGTACATCTTTTCAGAGGCTGAAAGTTTCTGCACGTCTCGCAGGTATGCCAGCATATAGCCTTGCGCTGCTTTCATGGTAGTGTCCCCTAAATAAATCTCTTTGCTGCCTAGAATACCGCCTAGGTCACGTCCTGATACGGCTGAAGCCAACACCTCGAACTCTCGTGGTGAGTCTCCCGGATACGTCACTCTAAATCTTACCACGGCTTGCTTGGCATCGACATCATAAATTCGTTTGATTGGTACGATGTCGTATGGGATAAACGGTACTACTTCACCCTCACCCAGGTCCTTGCCGATTGTTCCGTCTTTCAAGCGCACGTAAGGGAACGGCGGCGGTATCACCTCAACCACTTCATCATCCACTACTATCTCGATGACTTTTTTCTCAACGTTGTCGCGCCCTAGTACAATCGGGCTAGTGATTCTGCCCCACTTAGGACAGCGCTCACAGATGCCGGGATTGTCACTATTGAACTTCGCACATGTTGTCGGTCCAAACCCGCCGTCTTTATGCTGCTGAATCTTTTTGCCAGTACCGTCAGGTGAGTACGTGCTGTGTCCTGATGACCATTCCTGTATAACCTCGATGCCGTTAACGCAGAACCGTAGAACCCCGATGGCATCGTACCACTGTGGCTCCGGGATAACGCCTAGCGTGTCGCGCATCATGGCGATCTGTTGGCAATAACTAGCAACAAGCTCTGCCTGCACAGGCTCATTGTTTTCGTAAGTAGTCGTGTACTCGCTGTTCATGACAGGCGCTTTACGCTCTGGCTCTTTATAACCCTTAGCCAAGGCTGCTGTCATAAGTGCGTCATAAAAACAGCCGTACTCCACATCATCTTTTAACGTGTGGACTTCCACAGGGATAGGCTCACCTTTACGGTGTGTAGAGCCTACTGGTCTTAAAATACTTGATTGATCACTTGTCCGTGAGTCATCAGTCTTGAGTTTGTACAGGTGCGCCACGTCTTTTAACAGCACAGCGCACTTTTTCCAGTACGTTGGTACTAGCGCTTCAGTCAATGTCCAGTACACATGCAAGCCGTTGCCTGACAGCACGATGATTGACGGCTTAGGGATACCGGTATCTTTAAGGAATTTTTTAAGTGCGTTAAAACCCTCAACTTGGTCAGTGTAGGGCTTACCCTCACCACAGTCGATGTCGAACCAGAACGCCTTTACGAGCGCTACGTTATCATGTTTACGGTATTGTTTCTTTGTCTTGCCGCTTGCATCCGCGACTTCAACATAAGAGTGGAGGTAGGAGGCACAAGCATGATATACCGTCAGTCCTTGAGCGTCTAAAATTTTTACGCCTTGCGCCATTGATTTTATATCGTGATACACATGGTGTTTTAAACCAGTATATGGCGCTGCCATTGGCGTGGCTAAAAAATAGACTCCCGTACTGGGCAGTATTTTTTCTAAAAAAGCTGCTGTGTCCAAAGAATCCCCAATCATTGCGATGTGATGAAAAGAGGAGGCCAGAGTCGTCAGCTCTAGTTAAGGGTGACACACCTCCTGTACTAAAAACTATTTAGTCGTCATCGTCGTCGTCAATGTCAAGAGACCCGAGGATACTTGCCACTTTGCTTTTTAACGCTGAAGCATCACCACCAGTCTCAGCAGGTTTTGCCGCTTTGGTTACTGGCTTGCTTGGCATACCAGCTGGCTCATCATCGTCGTCAGGTGGTGGCTCAGCCTTGGGTTTAACAGGTTCTGGAGCATCATCGTCATCAGGTGGTGGCACAGCTTTAGCTTTCTTAGGCGCTGGTTTAGCTGGCTCAGCCTTGGGTTTAACAGGCGCTGGCGCAAACTCTTCAGTGTCAACCGCTGGAGCTGCATGTGACGCACCCTCAACGGCCGCACCAACAATAGCTTCAACAGCTTCAGATGCTTGTAACTCGATCACTTTTTCAGCGTCTTCTTCGCCGAGGTAGCCCATTGCCTTGAACAACAATTTAGGATGAGCAGGGCGAGAGTCAAAGCCGATTCTGGTCACGACTGCTTCCACAGGCACACCACGTTTACCTAGCATTTTGGCGTACTCAGATAGCGCATACCAGCCACGTGCTTCGTTTTCTTTGTTGTCGTTATCTGTCAATGATGTAGCAGGCACGCGCAACAATAACGGTTGGAACGATAAGTCACCAGCGGGCACAACAGCGATACGTTTGCTATCAGCACAAGCTTTTACTTTCTTGCCAGCTTCAGAGATACGGCTGCCCCATACATTCTGTGGGCAAGCGGCACAAGTCGAGCATTGAGGCGTAGCTGTGCCAATGTCAGGTGCAACACCGTCACGCGACGCGCAGACAGGCTCAGCGTTTTCACCCTCGACAAATTTCTTTTCGCCGTAGTATGCCTTGCTGCGATTGGGGTTGCCCTTAACCAGTACCACTTCCATCGAGGCAACTGGGTCGCCTGTCTCTGGATTGGCTAGTACAGTTTCTTCGCCGTCAACGACGATACGCCATACCTTGCCACGGAATGAAACTGACGGCACCGCTAAACTTTGTGACTCGTAAGCGGTGTTTTGAACTTCGCCAAACATTGCAGCAATGTGGGCGGGAACGTTGGACTCTTTGAATGGAATTACGTTTGAAGCCATGTTAATACTCCTTGTGATTAAAACCGTTAAGAACTGCGACGAACGCCAATGGCGTACATGCTATTGAAATTGACACCCGGCGGTACTTCACCATGCGCTTCTTTGTACTCCTCCACAGCTTTTTTAGAGACACGATGCTCTAGCAAATTCCAAGCATCGTTATTTTGGATGAACTGGAGTGTCTTGTCCCAGTCACCCACTGTGGCAGATATAACTTCATGGCGATACGCTGTACCTGCTTCGGTCTTGAAGCTGTCTACACCTAACAGATTAGTTTGTTCCATGATGAAGTTTTCAAGGTCCGTCAACTGTGAATCAATCTCAGCTTTTGCCTCGTCGTACTCTTTTTTCATTACTGCTTTTTTGTCGCGTAGTTGAATATACGCGGTTACTACCTTATCAATTTTAATTGCCATGTTGTTCCCCGGTTATTGCGTTGTTTGAAAAGTCATACTACTCTTTTTACCCCGACTGTCAAGTGCTGTTGTGCTTCACTAAATCCAGCAACGTGCCCTGTGCTGCTTTACGGTCACGAAGCTTTTTATATACACGGCGCTCAAACTCACAACCTTCAATGTGAACGATGAACTGCTTGTTCTTCTGCCCCGGACGTGTAATCCGTGCGTTGGCTTGCTCGTAAATATTGTTGCTGTATGTTGGAGCGTACCAAATAATCATGTTAGCCGCCACCAGAGTCAGTCCGTGACTCATTGTTTCTGGGTGCGCTACAATCACGTCTAACATGTCCGTCTTCTGGAACTGGTAGAAAATCTCGTTACGCTCCGACTGCTTAACCTCGCCATGAATCATGGCGACTTTTAAGTCTTTACTTAACTCATCACGTAGCATCTCAGCCACGGACTTGAACGGGCAAAATATTAGTACCTTAGCTTCTGCTTGTGAGATAAGTTCTCTCACTAACGCAATTCTAGGCTCACAAGGAATTGCTATTCTTACCTTCTCTTTTCCATAGGCCACACCGCATGCGATCTGTAATAATTTTGATGCCGCAACAGCATCGTTGGCAGCAGTTATCTGACTATCTGCATACATCGTAACCAGTTCTTTTACCATTGCTTTGTACATGCGAGTCTGTTCTGCGGTGAATACGGCCTCACGTGTCTCGTACATGCACTCTGGCAAGTCCAGCTCGTCCTTGCGTTCAAACCTGATAGCAGGCTGCATAGCGGCTAGTACCACATCCGTGGCAGTATCTCTCGCAACCCACCTAAATGGACCGACTTGGCGCATAACCAAGTCTTTGAACGAGCTGAAGTATTTAGGCACGTTCTGCGGCGCAATAAGTTTTACTTGCCCAAAAGCGTCACTAGGAGCCTGTGGTGTGGGAGTGCCTGTCAGTCCCCACACGCGCTTTCTAGGACTAACTATCCTGTTTAATGTCTTCCAGCCTTTTGTATTTGCGTTGCGAAACTCTGCAATTTCATCAATAATTATCAGGTCTATGTCAGGTCTCTTTGCGAGCGCCTGTTCAATGATACCTATACCATCGTGGTTGATAATGTAAAAGTCCACGTCCTGCGCTAACAGTGCCAGTCGTTTTTCTCGGGTGTTGTGAAGCACTACAGAATTGCGATCTGGTATGTTCTCCATAAGCTCATCTGCCCACACTCTTGTTAGCGTTGACAGTGTTGATATGACTAGGCACTTGTGTACAAGCCCTTGGCGCATCAAGTAATCTGCCGCCCACAAGGAGGCTAGCGTCTTGCCTAGACCCATTGACGACAACACAAATGCCTTAGGGTTAAGTGTCAAGAAAGCTGCGGTTGCAATCTGCGACTTGAACGGGCTGGTGATGTTAGGGTTTCTAGGCCACTCGTAGTCGTACAGTATTGGTGATGTAACCTTCATTCCAAGGTTACGAAGCACGACACACTCTTCAATGCCGTGCTTTACCACTACTAACTGCTCCCCCTCATGCTCGAATACTCTTGAGGTTGGTATGATTGTTGTTACTCTGGCAGGAAACTTTAACTTCAGGACAAGGGCTTTGCTCTCTTGTATTACCAGCACTAGCGCTTTACCCCACCTGTTTTAGTACGCTCAAAAGACCTGTTTGCGTGAACAGAAACTGCTCTTAGGTTATGCAACCCCAACGCACTACCACCGTGGTCAAGTGGAACCTTATGGTCTATGTCCTTGCCGTCACCTTTTTTCGCTCTGCCCAGTTTAACCATTTTGCGGCGTGCTTGATCGCGCAAAAGTTTCTTTTTGTAGTTACCGTTCTTTTTAGAGTTTGCATACTCTGTGTCGTAATCTCGATCGTAAGCCATGTCAGTCTCCCCGCAGCCAGTCTTCTAACTCAATCATACCCTTTTCGCCTTCAACAACAAACACTTTTCCATGCGCAAATTCAATGTCTGACTTCGTATTTTCTTGGCGCAGTGTAAGGTGCTTGCCTGCCGCCTTGGTTTCAATGGCAAAGAAGTGACCATCGTGGCAACACACAAAGTCAAGCGTCTGTCTTCCCATTCCATTGAGGACCGGCATGTGATAATAAACCTCGTACTTAATTAGCAGCTTTCTTACGGTATCCTTCACCTTCGCCTCTGGTCCTTTGCTCATATCAGTACCCTTCCCATTTATTATTGCACTCTAAACACTCATAACAATAATTCATCGCTATGCCGTCTGGATTGGAACTAACACATTTTATATTGGTTCCGTGACACTTCAAACATAACTCTCCACGGCACGCCTTGTCACGTTCAAGCTCTACTTTTGTGTTGTAAGTAGGGTGGTCTGCGCCAATCATAACAGTCCTTTCGCTTTGTAGATTTTAAGAGCATGCAGTGCTTGGTACTTAGCATCAGCAAGGGCGTTATGTTTTACACCGTTTGTCGCGTCCGCTTCCACGTCGCAGTGTACTGCTCTCAACGTACGGTAGCAGCGATCAGCGGTGTATAGCCACGGTTGTTTCATGCCGACTGCTTTGTACGCGTTAGCCAAGATCACGTTGTCGAACGTCGCGCCGTTGCCCCATAACTGAGCACCTTTTGGATACCATTCAGAGAATGCAGCGAGGCAGTCTTTAAGAGGGTATGACTGCGCCTTGAACGCAGCACGCGCTTCATCGGACTGCGCCATCCACCACATGATGGTAGATACGTCCATGACTAGACCTGCGTCAATACAGCTTTGTGGGTCTATGTTAACGTAGAACTTGCGCCCTAGCTTGTCGTTCTTAATGTCGAACTCTATCGAACCGACCGATAAAATCACGGCATTACTGTTCGTACCTAATGTTTCTAAATCGCTCATTACATCCATTTAATACTCCTTATTGTCCAAACGTAACACCGCAGGTACAGAGAAAAGCACCTGCCCAGTAAAGCCCTTGCATCTTTTCACCGCTAGAAAACCAAGCGATGGCAAGCACTGCGAACTGGACAAGCAGAAAATAGTTAAGGTATATCTGCATCTGTTACCCCTTGTTGTCTCGATTTTATCACTGTCATTTAATAACCCTTCAATTGCTCATCAATGAAGTGACTCATGCGTGTTCTAAAATATAATGCGTGAACTTGTTTACCTTTACTCCAGAAAAGTTCTGCTGTTTCTTTGCAATAAGCTTTGAATGCATGGTATGCAACGTACCCTACATCCATTCTATGTAGTTCTGGTCGTTTTTGACGCACAAGCCACAGAGCTTCGTCCTTGATGTCCTCCGGTTTAGGGCAAAGTTGTCTAATTAAAACGGTACGCCTTCGCTGTTTTTCACTAGCCATCATCGGCATTTAAGTCTCCTTTATTTTTTAGCGAACTGACAATCTTTTTTGGTACATGGACACCAGCCACACAAGCCACTAGGCTTGGCAGGCCACACGTTTTTCTCGTAAGCCTTTTCTAGCCGGGCAACTCGTGGCAAGAACGTGGCCCATATAAACTTTTGGTCTTCGCGTTTGAACTGATCATCTGTTGTCTGATTGTACTTTAGCCATACGAACGAGGTGTCAATCACCATGATCTCTGGAATCGTTGCAAAGATAAGTACCGCGTTTAACATTAACTGCTTGCTGTCTGGGCGCACCTTGCCGTTCTTCCAGTCCATTGCTGCAGCTCTGGTATTCTTGACCGCTAACAAGTCAGTCACGCACTTGCACCATGCGTCGTCGGGCCACTGCGGTTTATCGTTCACGACTGGTACGAACACAGGCTCAAGATTGGCGTTCACTGCGAACGGGCGTTCTGTATAGATGTCGCCGTCGAACATGGCGACAGAGTCTGCAAGCCCTGCTAGGTTATTCATGTCAGGGGGCAAGGCTTCGCCATCACGAATGCGTAACTCTAGCGCTCTGTGAACTCGTGTGCCTTCACGCGTGGCTTCAGAGCCATTGTCGATCACATCTTTTGATACTCGCGTCTTGTAGAACTGAAGCGGGCAGTTTTCGAATGATGTGAGACTGCTGTAACTCCAGCCTTTTAAAGCCATGATACGACAATCCCGATAGCTGCTACAATACTTATAGCAGTTACCCCGATAACGTATCCAACGACCACGCCTTTACAAAAATCCTCACTCATTTCAATCTCCTAAGATGCTTTGATACAGACGGTTTCGTGCTGTATTCGTTTGTAAACACCACCATCTTTTTCACACTGTGCGACACGCTCGTGCTCTCTAATACAGTGAGTGACGGTGCCTGTAAGTGCAGCTAACACGGCAATGATTATAATATAGGCCCCAAAATCTTCGAGATCGGTTTTCATGTTGCTACTCCTTGTTAAACGCCATTAGAACAACGTGAGTACGCTGTACACACTCTGTCAAGTTCTTACCGGTTACTTCTATTGCAAGACCGTGAAACCCGTCAGTAGGCTTGCTGCGAACACCTAAGTACGCTTTAAACATTCCTTCAGTGCCAGTAGGCTCAATACGATCTACAATACATAAATGGCTCATTTCTCTACTCCTTTTAATGTTCCCCATGTTTTGCCAAATTTACAATCCCACGGTAACCCTACTGATGGTGTCCAGCCCCATGCCTTTTGATATGGCAGGTTGTTAAGTACGTCTTGAATCAGTAGCACTTTACCTTTTGCTTTCGCGTCGTCCTTGATATAGATGAACAGCGCGTCATGCAAATCCCATGCGTAAATACAGCTGTTGTCGAACAACGGTCTGCACACGGCAATAGCAAGTTCTTTCATGTCAGCTCCCGTCCCTTGCACCGGTAGGTTGATCGCAGTTTGTTGCTGCTTCCAGTCTGACATGTTCGGAGTGGCTAAGCGGCGATGACCTTTTGTTTCGGCATAGCCTAGCGCTCTTGCTTTCTGTATAGCTGTATTCCAGTATACTGGAATGCCGGGATATGTCGATAGGTACGTGTGCTTTATGTGGGCAGCACGCGGCTGTGTCAGCTGCAAGTCATATCCAGTTAACGCACGCACCATCATGGTCTCTACGCCAATTCTATACTGGAGACTAAGATTGCTATTGAAAACTAAGAATCCAGATACAGTATAGCAATGCCTCGGTCCGGCATTGGTAATGTCCCACACCCTTTTGGTTTGCAACTCCGTAGGCTGTGGTATCTGTCTCGAATTTCCTCCAGTCCTAGCCCCTTGGAAACAAGGCTTTGAACCGTTAATTCCGTGTAAAGCACTTCTGGATATAACGATCTTAGTACATGGTACACATGTACTCTTGGAATAAAGTGCTCTTGCCACTCTATGAACGTGTTTCGCCGCGTGTTGTTTAGATTGTCCTTTCGAGATACTAATCTTAAGTTGCCTGCCTCGTAATGACCGTTGTTGTCTATTCGGTCTATGTCCAGTCCTTGATACGTCGCATGTGGCAGTGTCTCCAGAACATACGCAATAGCTTCCGCCACTGACTCGAAATTGAATTGGACTCCTCGCGCACCATAATTTTTGAACGATTTGTCTGTTTTGTTTTGGCAGCGTTGAGCCATTGCGTTGCATCTTTTTTGTACCAAGTATTCGGTGTGGTTTGCAATGAGTGCGTGACCCTGTTTTTCGTGACGTTGTTTCATTGCACAGCTCTTGCACTGGACACTTTTCCCTGACAACAAATTCATCTTGGCTACTTGGTACGGACGCTGACATTTCATGCATACACAGTCCAGATACGTCTCTGTGTTCTTTATAGTTACCGCTATACCAGCGATCTCCCACCACCCGAATCGCAGTCCTACCATCTCCTGTTTTAGCGAGACAATAGTTCTTTTCGGAGGCTTCTGAAAACCAGCAGTTTGTTCCGTCTTCCAAATACACTCGATGGTCTTCTGTGGCGGTAAGTCCTTGATAGGTGATGACATGTTTTTCTCCTTGGTACACTGCCCCTGTATGTGTCACCCATTCTATCCCATCCCATACTCTATCTGCAAGCAGAACTTGCTCGATAGGTACAAGTCCCCTGTCAGTCAATACAAGCTCTCCTTCTGCAATGCAGAATTTCCCTAGATACCGAGCAGCTTTCGCCTTGGGGTCATTATCCTGTTCGTCATGCACCCAGTGCCAGTCAAGTCGTTCAATTGACGCGCCCATGTAAGCGTGAGCGTCAATGCCTTGCTCGAACAGTGAAAGCATTGTAGAGTCCTGCGAGATGTCAGCCATCAAGCGCATTTCCTGACCGCTAGCATCGAACTCTGCAAGCAAATAACCGTCAGGTGCCGTCAAGATGTTACGTGCCGCCTTGCCACGCTCCCATTGGTGCAAAGCGATTCCTGTAGGTAGTTCCATCAGTAAGGCTCCCCTGCATAAAGGTTACGGATAAGCTGTCCGCGAGATTTGTAGTGTGGAATGTCTTCAGGGTTCACGGCAACCCAGTCACCTTCAGAGGTGAGTCGTTGGTATGCGACTTCAAGTACCTCATGAAAACCGCAGTTACAGGTGTGGTCATGAATATTTGGCAGATACCCGTCTGCCTGCTCTAAATACCTGCATTGACACACAGGACACTCATATACCATATCGTACTTGCCCAGCAAAACAATAGTTTTCCAGCTCTTTTCAATCATTGGACGCCTTTCACAACACTGTCTCCGAATACTGACACAGCATAAGACACCAGCTTTTTCATAACTGAAGGCTCAAGTGCCACCAATGGTTCGTTTTCATGGCTGCCTGTTGTTAGCCATACCTGATAGCCATCGTGCCCACAATAAACACCATCACCCAAATATTCCATTTTTTCAAGTTGCATATCAATCCTCCCAGAGTTCGCCACAGTTAGGGCACAAACACCCTGCTGGCGTGACAAAAAGTATATCGTTTCCACAATCACAAACAAGCAGCATGTCTCCGACTGCTACACCAAACGGGAATTTAAACCCGCCTTTCTGTGTACCGCACTCTGGACAGTCCAGCCATGCCGTGCCGGTAGGTGCAACAGCCACCCACTCGTGCTTGCAGTGCATACACACTGCCTCGCCTGTAGCCGTGGACTGCACAGGTGCAATACTAACAACATCGCCCATTACTGCTTACCTACCCATCTACCTTTAGCGTCGAATACATCACTGTAAAAAGACTTCGGATGCAACTTGTGGGCACGCGCAATCACCGAGTCAATTGCCGCAGTGCGAACTTCTGATGATCCGCGTTGTTTAACTTCTTGGTCTAACTCTGCCGCAGCACGTAAAGCTTCTCTAAGTCCAGCTGTTAGAATCTGTGTCATTTTATGTCTCCTGTACTAAGTTTAATGTTTTACGTTGTAGCCATTATTACTCGTCGCTTTCATCTACCGTCTCCTTTTTGCCCTTGCGAGGGACTTTAACATTCTGCTTGGATGAATATGTTAGCCGGCCGGTGTACGTGCCTGCAATTGCAGGCTTGGGGTATGTAACGTCCCCACCATGGTACGCCAACGACTTACGCACCCCATCAATAAATTTTGACTGGCGTGTTTTACATTTACGCAGTGCCATCAACGCACCAAAGCGAGGGTCGTCAGGGTGCTGAATCGCCAGCTTCAACAACGTCTCTTTATCCGTGGCAGGCTTACCTGCTGGTGTCTTCTTGATTGGTGTGAAACCCCACTCTTCAAACAACAACTGCCCTAACTTGGCAGGCGAAGCTACTATCTTGGGGTCTGCGCCAAAGATGACACTGTTCTCTGCAAGCGACTCAGTAACTGATGCTTGCAACTCATCCAGCGCAGCCACGTTAATCGTTATGCCATTGATGTATGACAGCGCAATGTCAGGCAAACACAACATCTCAATTTTTGCACCCTTGCGTTCTTCAGGACTTAGTTGGTTCCAGAAAAACTCAGTCAGCTGGCAAGTGTATTGCGAGTCCAGCAAATTGTACGTTAGTAATCGTCCCCACTCCTCTTCAGTTTGAGGTACTTTAGTCACATCTTCGCCTAGGCTCCACTCTTCTAGCTCAGGCCAAACGTCAGCAACTGTTTCTTTCAGGCCAAAGCCTATGCCACCATACTCTTTGTCGCGCCAGCCATCTACACGTTTCAATACTAGCATGCCGTCAATCCAAGTACAGGCTTTTACTTCTTGCTCTAGCCCTATTGCCATCAACCATGCGATGTCGAACAGCAAGTTCCAGCCACATATAACGTACTTCTGCTCGGCACAGATAGCAAGCACCTCTGCAAAATACTTTTTAGACGGCATAGCTTTTGCGCTCTTAAACACACCGTCTGCTGACCAGAGCGCTACCGACTTAATAGTAGCCTCGCCAGTCTTTGCTCGCCACGGTTGTAGCCCATACTCTGGTACATCCTGCGGCGTTTCTAAATCCATCGCTACTAAACGCATTTGGCAGTCTCACTCGAAGCTTCCACCTCTAACAACGCAATCTGCATCCGAGTTTCGTTTGCGATAACCCGTGCAAACCTGTCATCTTTGTCATCTTTGTTACCTATGTGGTCAAGCGCGGCAACAGCCAGTGCGAGTTGCTGACGTATCGATGTGATTTCGTCTATTAGCATATTAGCCACCGTCTTAGATACTTTTTCGTATGTGTGTAATTGCGCTTTTGCTTCTTCTTCAATGCTCATACTAGTCTCCTCTAATCTCAAGCCATTTGTTTTGCCCAACGTTAGGTAATACCAGATGGTCGCCTATCCAGCCGTTCCCATCCTTGTCCCACACAAATGCTATATGACATCGCGGGTCTATGTCACAAAACGGGAGGTAAGGGTTCCACTTATTATCCACCCACTCCCATACAATCCCAAGTATCCATAACAAAACAAACAGCCCGATTAGTTGTACTTCGAGTATCCAAATCATATATAGAACTTCTTGCATTTTAATGTTCCTTTCAAAATCCTCCAACTGTTAAATAATGCTTAATGGTTGCCGCCGAACCCATCATTTCAGGGGAGCTTCGCCAAAAGCGGCTCAGCCCCCTGAATTACATCGTTAGAAGCCTCTTGCTGCAGCCGCTCAACCGCTGTCGCGTAATGCACCGGGTCAATCTCGCACCCCACGAACGGTATCCCGCGCCGCAGGCACACAAGGCCCGTGGTTCCGCTGCCCATGTGCGTATCAAGCACGGTGTCGGCCTCGGTAAGTCCGGCTTGTTGCAGGCACCAGTCCATCAGTGCCGCCGGCTTCTGGTTCGGGTGCAGCTTCCGCTGGCCACGGCTTATGTTTTCTTCGCCGCGCCGGCAAATGCCGCGCCACAACTGCCTGTGCATGCGCGGCACGCCGCGCAGGTTCGTCCAGGCCAGCTCCACGTCCGCGCCATCGTCGGGCGTCGTGTTTTCGCGCTTGTCCCACACCAGCCACTTGCCGTTTGCCGGCAGCTTGTCGGCGTAGTAGTTCGCGCCCCACAGCACCACGGTAGGCGCCAGCGTCAGTAGTGCGGCCGGGTCAAATGGTTCGGCGTTGCCCACAATCGGCGCGTGTTCCATGTCGGGCCGCACCAGCTTGTCGCGGCTGCGCTTCTGCCGGTAGTCGTTGCCGTATGGCGGGTCAGCCACCACGGCGGTAATCTTCCCGAGCATCGGCAGCACGTCGCGATAATCGGCGAGGTACAGCGTGCAGTTCTTTATCGTTGTCGTCTTCATTTTTCCTGTTTTTCTCCGGTCGACCGCAGGCTTCTAACTATCGCTTCCAGCCGACGCCTACCGGCGCGGCTTAACTCAGGCGTTAGGCACTTCATTCTTGGGTCATAGCCTTGCATGTTCATCTCCTTTGGTTGCGCCTTACGTCAAACGTTCGGCGCCTAGTTCCCGCCCAGCATCGCGCCGCAGCTATTGCAGCCGTATATCAGGTTGTCGTCCCATAGGTTGTCGCTACCGCAGTGTGGGCAGCGTCCAGTGAATGCGCCGGTTGGCTTGTTGTCCGGGTTATTCCGCAGGCGCAGCCGTGCCAGCGCCTGCGGGTTGTCGCGCGGATGTTTGGCTTGAAGGGCCCGTTGTTCTTTTCCGTGTATGCCATCGTTTTCTCCTTTGTTGAAGTCAGCGCCTGCAATTTGCGCTTCCTTTATCTGTACAGGTGTCATAGCCGCATATTCACCGATTCCAAGCGCTTTTCGGATTGGCTGCCCAATAGTGGATGATCTTCCTTGGTGATGGTATAGCGCCCACAACAGCAACCCGCGCATATTCCGCAGTTCCCGTTCTGCCTGTTCGTTGCCGTAAGTTGCTTCATCTAGTGCAGTTAGCATTTAATATCTCCAAGCCATCGTATGCCTTGCGCTGCAATCGCTTTGCCAGTCGCCCCACCAACCTCTGCGCTGGCTGCTGGAACTCCTCATAGTTCTGGTCTTGTCTGTAGCGCCCGTCGTGGTACGTCGCGTACTCCAGCACGCTCATGCACTCGGCAAGCAGTTCGTCGTCGTCGTAGCATCCGTCTGCATCCCTTCCGGCGTCAGCTTTTTTAACCAGTTCGATAAACCGGACCTGCTCGTCTTCTGTCATGTACTTGAGCATGTCCTTGTACTTCACAACAATATACAGCAGTTTACGTTCCATGTTCGTCTCCAAGGCTGCGCTTCGATGGTCTTTCACCATCATATAAAGAGTATTCAAACTCGCCGTCGCCGCTCAAATCTTCATAGCACTCAATGTGCATTTTATTTATTCCAACATCGCCACAATTAAACGTTGTCCATTTGTTGTAAGCTTCACCCATGAGTATTTTTTCACCACAATTCATGCATTTGTGTTGCTTCCGCGCGGTTACGTTTTTAACGTCTGAATAGTCCATGTTTTTACCCTGTAGTTGTGTTCTCTTTTAATCTTGAAAGAAGTATTATTTTGTAGTCTCGTCGTCTTCGTACTCGATGTCGAACAAATAGTCGATCAACTCATCAGCGTGGTCAATACCTGTTTCCGCACCCTCAATAAATGGTACTAACAACAGCCCAAAAATATAACCGATGCCGAAAAAAGCGCCGCCGATAATGCCTGCTACAATCTTAAATATTGTTTTCATGATTGGTCCGTTTCTTTTATGTAATCGTTTACAAGGAGCCTGATTTTAGCCTCGGAGGGTACCAGCCCGTAAGCTTCGATGAAGTCTGCTGCACCTTCTCGCATACTGGCATGCCACTCGGTTGATGCTGGCTCTCCGTAGTCATACGCACTCATAAATGTTACCAGTGTTTCTTGGGTGTAATTACTCATGCTGCAAGGCTCCTAGTGAACTAAAGAATCTGTAGCTGTACTGCTATTGGGTACAGCTACATCGACAACCGCAACAAAGGTTCTCAGCGCCCCGCTTACAAAGGGGTGTACAACCTCTTCAGGCTGCGTTGAGAGTATTTTTATCACCGCGATTGCCTTGTTGTATTTAGTCTCACTCTCCTTCAACCGCTGCTCCAACTGCAAAATACGTTTGGTACATACCTCTAGTGCGTCTCCAGACATAACTACTATCCTCCTGTAATAACTACTCACTGAGTAGTTTTAAAAAGATGGCGCGCCCAATATATTTCGGCAAACTCCCACTGGGTCAAGGAGCTGAAATAAATGTCTCACGACACCCGCTGCCTTATTCCCTGCGCCATTACTGAAACGAATCTCTTACACCGGGAACTCTGTGGCTGACCACGCTAGTTTAATCGGGTAATCCATTGGTCGCTTGGATTCCGTGTACATGTAGCAAGAAACACCCGCTGTCTCTGATGCCCATAACCAGCGGGTCTCGTGCGTCGCTGCTACGGGTGGTGTGCGTGCGATACCGGCAATACGGAAACACGAGAAAGGGATGTTTGTGCCCAGTAATACCAGCAGCTCTACATTAGCAGGCTTCCACGGACTAGACATGTCTAGGGGTCTAGTATTGTACTGCAACACCTCCGCCTGCGCTGCCTCTGTCAATACTCTCAACAGTGTAGGTTTAAAAAGGGAGTCTGTGACATCTGCCCTGCCACCGTCAGCGTACCACAACTTGTCAAACACTTTAGCTGCATCTATTACAAGCACTCTGCCGTTCTTTTGAAACTCAAGTCCGTCGGATGTTAGTTTGCATGTCGTGCCATCACCTAGCTCAAACAGCGTGCAGAGGTACTGGCGTTTGTTTTCTGGGCTCATGACTGTTTCCTTTCAATCGGTTTTGCAAGTAAGTATTTGTCACCCATCGTAGCTTTGACAGATGCAAGACGCTCAGCATTACGGGTTACCAAATCAGGGTCTGGGGGTGACAGCTTTGAAAAATCGTTCAACTCTCCAGCTTCAAACCCTAATGCCCATCCAAATCTGGGTAGTTTCATTTATAGCTCCTTGGCTAAATCGGCAATACGGACTTTGATTTCTTCGATCTGAGCTACACGATCATCCCATGCGTCAAAGTCAATGAATACTTCAGCGTTGCGCCTGACCAGCTCTGCCAAATACCTCGGCTGAAGCGCATCAAGCTCCCAACTCTGGCTACCAAACTTTTTACGGTAATCCAAGAAGCGAGAGTCCGTGGATTTAGCAGGGTTTGGTGGGGGCTTCTGCTCGTCAATCTGTTCCATTGTTAGAGCAATGCGTTGCAGTGTCACATTAGACGCCACACCAGCGAATAGCTCAATGCGCTCCGTGAGGTCGCGTGTCATGTCAATACCGCTAGGGTCATGGTCGCCTAGATGAAGTATATGGATGTCCTGTTGTCCATGTAACGGCACAATGTCGCGTTCCACAAACTCGCGTAGCACCGTGCTGCTTGGGTATCCACGCGCAGCCAGTAACGGAATGTCTAGGTTATCGCACACGGACTCAAGCACACCGGCTAAGGCTTCTTTTTCTACAATACAGAACACACGAGTCTGTTGATTTTCCCACATGTCCATGTGAAACGAGTTGACACAAGTACGCAGAATCTGTGCGCCTGACTCCCATCGTCCTTTGCGAATGAACTCGCGGGTACGGTCTTCAATAGCGTCCCAGTCTACAAGACCTGCCATGCGAGCGTCATTGACGAGTCCAGTGATGCGCTTGTAACTGCGCTCAGTGTTTTCGATAACAGCTCTCGCTACTAGCTGGTAATACAGCTGGCGCACTGTGAGGCGGTAGCCTTGTCCCACATACTCATCTACTATCCTGTTCGTTACATCAATCAGCAACAACGAGTCGCCTTTAAAGTTTATTTCCTTGTACTGTTCTTTCATTTATAGCTCCTATGGTTCCACATCGGCAGTCCCTCTTTAGCTACCCCGCACGCACATTTATACAACCCTTTATGGTACGGTTTGCCTTGTAGCACCCCGCTGCGCTCACCTACATACTCCCACTCGTGACGCACGAAGCGTGTGCAGTCAGGCAGTTCTTTTGGTTTCTGTCTCGACGGCATCCTGATCTTGGTCATTTTTATTTTCCTCAAGTTGGTCAAACGCTGACAACAGGTCATACGCAGGTCTACGCACCATGCTGGCAAGTCTGTGGTTAAAGGCAGCCGCAGTTAGGATCTCAGTGTTAGTTTTAAGCCCGATACAGCGCTTTACTTCTGCGGGGGTGTAGTACACCGACTCTCCAGTAGATGTCCTGCGATACGCCCCGGCAACTGTTTCTATGGCATGTACACGGATGTATGTCTCTTGCCAATTATGCTCTGTGATCTTAGAAATGCCTGTTAGTAACGACAACCAGATTAGGCACTCCAACTGCGGTGTGAGTACAAACGAGTCACCGTCTTGTTTCGGCATGAACGAATCCCCACTAAACACACCGAACGTCTTGAGTTCGTCCACGTTTTCAATACCTGTAATGTCATAGTTTAAGCTCATACATTACCACCTTTCTTTTTAAGTCCTATTTCGTAGAACTAAATATTTACTGGGCTGCTTTGCCAACATTGCGGTCTGACCAAGCGTGCTCTAACAAGTCAACGAACGGCTCCAAGCGGTCAGGCACATGTACCATTTTGTCCCACGCATGCAGCACGCAGAAACTCATCACGGCCTCTGCGGCTGCCCGAACTTTCAGGTCAAGACTCCCTTTACCCCAACGCGCCCATGACATAAGGTCGTTATTGAATCTAATAATGCCTGCCATAAACTACCCCTTACGTGGTTTTGTCAGCTCCGTTGCATCTCTGAACAATGACTCCACCGGGTGGTTTGTCACTCGGCAGAAGGCTTCAAGGTACTCAACCGTAATGCGCAGCTCGCCACGTTCGTACTTACCAATTGACGAGGCAACGATACCTGTTCGTTCGCTCATGTCTTTGAGCGTGAACCCGTGATAATTTCGGACTTCACGTAACCGTGCAGCTATTAACTCAGATAAGGTCATTTGCAGCCCCTTCATTTACATCAAAACCATTAGCCCTCAGCTCTGCCAGTTTGTACTCACATGCGACCATCAGTGCTGCTGTCAGTGCTGCATACTCAGGGATTGCAGCAAGCGGTTTTTGGTCATCGGCGAGTACGCGCTCTAAGCCTGATGTGTGTGCGAACTCTAAAAAGTTTGACACTGCGCTACCTAGGGCATGGATTACATCGTCTTTTGTTGGTACTACTGTTTGTGGTTCGTTTTGCACTTATTTCTCCTATTCATCTACATCATCAAAAATACTTCGTGTTCCGTCAGGATTCATCAAAGTACCGTCACGCTCATAATAACACGTACCTTCTAACCATCGTGTCCAGCGCTGAACATGTTGCTGAAACTCGTTGCGATTATCGACAGTCATGAATGTGTCACCTGAAAAAACAGCCGCGTCAATGAGGTCAAGCGCTTCCACAACGTCTGGATGTATTTCCTTTGGTTGGATTCCTTTTGCCATTTATTTCTCCTCAGTCATTGCAGTCGTGTTCAAATCGGTCGCTTAGTGGTTGTGGTGGTGATGTATCTAACACTACTTGTCGGACTGACGGGTACGCAAAACGGTTTTCTAACTGAATCAGTGTTGTATTAAACACATCAGGTGTCATGCTTGCCATGACACGCATTCTGACAACATCTGCTTTTTCAATCACTATTTTGTGTGCGCTGTATCCAGCACAACCATCTGGTGAAAACGATCTTGTTATTTCCAGACCGTCTAAAAGGGTGATACGCATTTTATTTCTCCTCGTCAGGTTTGCCTGACATGTGATACATAACAATATCAAGCAGGATGGAATCGTCAGGGTGAGGGTTATTCCATGCTTGCCCTGTAACTTCTTCCAGATGCTCCACGACCCTATCAAAAAACAGTGTGTAGCGGGCTGCTTCAACTGTTTTTTGATCTAGACGCAACTCGGTATTGTAAGACTCCTCAGCACTGAATTTTTGCGCTTCGACCAGCCCTTTGACACCTTCGTACAACGCTGTTTCAAGCTCCGTTATCGGAGTGCAGTACTTAACCAGCTCATCTGGTTTGAGCAAGTGTACGTTAAGGTCTGTCATACTACTATCCTGCTTTCTGCATCTGATTGACGCGACGCGCACACTCACGCTTGCCACAAGTCTGACCACCTAACTTAAGTGCCCAGTCAGTACTAGAGTTAACTTTATTCCTAGCAACGCGCACATTTCTGCCGTGACCGCGTGACACGTACTCACCAATGGATGCGAATGCTTCTGCTTGCATGTGTACTGGCAGCGCGAAGCATTGTTCTACAAGTAATGCAAAACTACGTGAGTGGTGGAATGGATTTACTTGCATGGTGTATCTCCTGTTTTTATTGGCGAACTACTCAGTGAGTAGTTTCTGGTTTAAAGTGGTGTTCTTTATATGAGGCAACAACAGGCTCAGACTCGTTGTAAAACCAGATATGTACAACGTTGCCCACTTTTTTCCAGCAGCCATCATGCACAGTATCGTGCCCAAGATGTGTAACCTGACTATTGTCAGTTGCATAAGCTTTGTACACAAAACCCTTAATGTTTTTAAGTGGGCATTCCGCAATCTCAATGACTACTTTGCCCACATCAGTTTTCATTTCAAGGTGGTCTGGTAGTGGTGCAGTCTTGAGAGGGTCAGCGAGTGTCATGCATGAATAACTACTGAGTGCTAAACCTAATACTAGGTAAATGCTTTTGTACTTCATGTCGTTCTCCTTGTGCCTAAGAATAGACTTGTAGAGGTCAGGCTGTCCCGTTACAAGTATTACTAATCAGGTAATTTAACGCATCTGTACCCGTCATAAGCACTGATGTAAGTGCCTCCGTTCGCAGTACACGCCGCTTGCTCATCGTAATTGGCTTTTGCTCCTTTCCATGACACAAACAAGAGCAGTACCAGCAGCACAATAAATATAACATCCACGACTTTCTCATACCAATTTCTCATCTTAAGTACTCCTAATACCTCAAAGGAATATCATTAAGCGGCGCAAATAGACCCCTCACCGCTAAGGAATCAAGGCTGTCTGTGTGTGACTCACTCGTATCGCGTTGTTGTACCGCGTCACTAAGCTCTTGACACTGTTTACAACCTTTGCGATGCGGAAAGCTATGAGCTTTACATCTACACACCTGTGTTTGTCGAGTCATTTCTACCTCCTTGTATGACTCTATATTAGCACTATCTGATTTTCAGTCAACCCTAGTTTTAGTTTCATTCTCCATTTTTATCTAATAGTTTTCAGCTTCGATACGTGTCAAGAAAAAATGAATACCGTGGCTACATTCGACGTATATGTTAGGGTCATAGCTGTCTGGCACAACCTCTTGGCCTACAGAATAAACAAGCCTGCCTGTGTGGACGTCAACAGCACTAGCAATCGGGGTGTTGTCCCGAGTTTCTAGTGCCAGCACAATCGCTTTTGAAGCTCGGCACTTACGAGAGTCAAGTGCGTTGCAGCGTTGGGCGTCAACCGGTATCTCAAGCGTTGCAATAATACCAGCTGCAAGTCTCTTGTACACAATCAACGTGCCATCTGGCACTATTTTGCGCTGTGCTATTACTAGGTCTGCACCCTTTGCAGCTCTCAGGTCTGCATCTCTCAGGTTTGCACTACGCAGATTTGCACTACTCAGGTTTGCACCGCTCAGGTCTGCACGGCTCAGGTTTGCACTACGCAGATTTGCACTACTCAGGTTTGCACTGCGCAGGTTTGCACTGCTGAGG
>Ga0214474_1000072_pt1 | contig 54429 bp, 54 predicted proteins | sample RVTome_2_FD_187335 | JGI IMG/M metagenome (GOLD analysis project Ga0214474, IMG submission 187335) | Soil microbial communities from uranium-contaminated site in the Upper Colorado River Basin, Wyoming, United States - RVT95D214 HiSeq ... | reverse complement strand
TCGCTATGGACCAATTCCCAAACTTTTTGTAAGTTCTTCCACCGCTTCTGCTTTCCTTGCCTAAAATCAGACACAACCACTGATCTTGTATACAACTGGTAATCATTGATAAAATGTCTATATTGGGGATCCTCTACATTCAACACTTGTAGTTCTACTAATCCCTTTTTAATTTCATCACTAAATGCTTCTGTGACAGCTTTCACGGTTAGTTGCTCGATTCGTTTACAGGTGTAACAGCGAATATTACCATGAAAATAGAATACGATGACCTTCCGGTCTTCTTTGCCTGGTGTTTTATCGCCTTTTTCCTGTTTTGCTAATATATAGTGTTCAGCATTATTCTTTGTTAACTTTTCAGCGCCTTGAGCATATCCCTGCGTCAGCATTACAAGAGCAATTATAGCGATGCACGCTTTTCCTAAAGAAGGTTTAGTATTTTTGATATAATCCACTTTGTTATTCTCCCCTGTCATCTGTTACCTTTTCTACTTTAGCATCCTTACCTGTGTCGGCGAGCGCTTCTTTGACAATTTTTTCGTCTGTTGGCATTTGGCGTACCCTGGGCCTAATATCTTTTTCTCCATTTTTCTTCATACTCTATTGAAATCTTAATATTACCTCAAAAATTTTACATCTCCTTTACGTTACCAAAAGACGCTCCAGAGCAGAACGCTCCTCGTCAAATTCGGGTTTCAGGAGATGCGGACAATCCTTCGGGAGCCTCATCCACTGAATCAGTTTGCTGGCAAAGGCCCGGCAGGTCTTTTCCCCGCATTCCTGGCAGTTGGTCCCGGGGAGGAGCTTGTATACTACCAAAGCGCTTACCGTCTTTTGTGGTTTATGTGTGCCTGCCACCTCCCAGGGCTTGGATGCCTTCCAGACCACCTTTTGTACAAGGGGCGGTTCAGGATAGGCCCCCATATCATAGAGGGTATATCCTTTAAACTGCACCGGCTCTTCCTGAAAGCAGCTCCAAACCGCCTTGCCCACCACCTCGGGATCGAGTCCCGGCATGCTTCTGTCCGTCTCACCCGGCTCACAGAGCAGATTGACCACGGCGACGATCTGCGCACGGAACCGTTCTATGGCTTCAGCTGAGAGGTTGAAAAGGTATGGGGTGGGGGCCTCGCTGCGAACAATACGTCTTTTTTCATCGACCCCGCCCTCCATGAGGCAAAGGAGTGACTGCCCTGGTAGGTGCCCCGCTGCTTCTCTGCCGCAGAGCACGATGTACCGGATATTGGGGTTGGCAACGATATTACAGATCATCTTCTCCATGCCGATGTTCTCGGTCTGGAGCATCCCGGAGAGGGCCGCCCCTATATCGAGGCCTGCCATCAGAAGTTCTTCAAGTACCGGCGGGATGTTGAAATCGAAGGTATCGAGGATAACGCATACCGCCACCGGCGAGAAATCGTTCCCCCTGGCATAACGGCCCTTCTCAGGGGGATATTCCTCTGGAAGATTTACCTTTCGCACCATTCTTCTCTATCTATCTTCCATACTCAGGATGAGAAATATTCCTTTGCGCGCTGGATAAGCATCGATATCTGTGCCTCTGAAATTGTGAACTCATGGTTTTTTTCTATACCTTCGTCCGTCACGCAAAGCCAGTCGGTAACCATGAGCCCTGCGTGTTCCACCGTTTTTTTAGCACATGCGAGAGAGCACCCATCTATCGCCATAACCCGTTTTGCAGAACGGACTGACTCTATCATCCCACTTATGTGCGCCCCAACACCGGCAAGGCAATAAAGCCGGCCTACCCCCTCTTGGTCTAGTTGCACGGCCACTTGGTTAGCTATCTGCCCGCAGTTCGAACCACCCGCGCAGGGGAGAAGTATGACCTCATCGGCCTCACACGTACACGTCCGGGTAGAATCCATTCCTTTCTGCTTGTGCTCCATTGATCTCTTCTCCTATCTTCATATCACTACTAAATTCCTCTCTCAGGGCGGCTCTATGTGAGTCGTTCGATCACAGCCCTTTTATTTAATCCACTCCTTGATCTCTTCTATCTTTGGAATTTTCCCCGCTGCCTTCACCACTCCATCCACCACCAGGGCGGGGGTTATCATCACGCCGTAATTGGTGATGGCCTTGATGTCCTTGACCTTGATTACCTCGGCCTTGATGCCCAGTTCCTTGACCGCCTCTTTTGCTCGATCCTCGAGCTGATTACACTTCGGTCAGTTCATCCCCAGAATTTCAATCTTCTTCATTGTTTTCTACCTCCTTATCCTTTCATTTAACTTCAACCCATGAGGGATAGAAAAAAACCATAGATCAGTCCAGCCGCGGTACAGAAGAAAGTGATCAATCCTACGTAGACAAACATTCTTTTTAGGCCAATCAATTTACTGATGACAAGGATGCTTGGAAAGGAGATGACCGGGTCCGCCAGAAGATAGGCTAAAAGAGGTCCCCTTCCCATCCCCAAATCGAGGAAGGTTCTGGCCATTGGAACTTCTATCAGGGTTGGAAAATACATAAAGACTCCAAAGAGGACGGCAAAGAGATTCGAACTGATTTTATTACCTCCTACATAGGTGGTGATAAACTTCTCCGGGATCACAACCTTCAAAATGCCGGCAACAAACACCCCTACAAGAAGCAGAGGAACAATCGTCCGAGCAAAGGAGAATGTCTCTCTAAGCCAGGATTGGGTATCCTCTTTCGGCATCCAGAAAATAATAATGGCCAATAAAGCTGCAATCAAAACCGATAAAATAATTATTTTTATCGTCCATCCAATTAGGGATGATGCTCCGAAAAGAAGGATCGCAACGAGGATGAGGAAGAAAACCAAAAACCGATAGGATTTTCCCTTCTCACCTCCGCCCGTGAGCGTCTGTGAAATTGCTGGGTTTGGCACATTTGGGAGTATCTTTTTTTCCTCCCCTTTAAATGTAGCTGATAGGATCATCCCGATGATACTTGCGAAACTGACAGAGAGGATAATTCTGGCGAGTGCCAAATCCGCGCCGATCAATCCGCCTGTATAGATAATGGCTAATATATTGGTTGCAGGGGCTGTATAAAGAAAGGCGACAGCAGGTCCCAGCCCTCCACCCCTCTGCCGGATGCCAGCAAAGAGCGGAAGAACCGTGCAGGAACAAACAGCGAGAAACAGGCCTGCGACAACAGAAATTGGATAAGAAATGTAGGCTTTTGTTTTTTCGCCGAGATATTTCAAGATTTTATCCTTTGGGAACAAGGCCGACATGGCACCTGCAATAAAAAAAGCCGGAACCAGACAAGTCAGCGTATGGGCAAGAATGTAGTCTTGCAATGCGTCTAAACCACCTCGTAGCATGCTCAATAAAAATTCCATCCTTTTCTACTCCTTACTCCTATCTTTTCTTTATTTTATTTCCTGGACGAGTTTACCTGTCTCGATGATCTGTTTCTTCAGTAAGAAACCTATGCTGTCCAGAATTTTAAAAATATTAGGGTCACTCACCTTCACCATCACCCGTACCCCATCCTTGCGGGTAGCGACCAGACGGCATTTCTGCATCAATGAGATATGCCGGGAGATATTGGATTGCTCTCCGTTAATGGCAGGGACAATCTCGCAGATGCATTTTTCGCCTTTTCTGAGACATTCCAGGATCTTCAAACGGGTCGGCTGGGCCATGGCTTTCAAGATTTCCGCCTTTAATTCAATGACCTGTTCTTCCATCCGAGACCTCCACGATTATATGATTAATTAATCATATAATCAACTAATCAGAATTTGTCAAGGGTATATATATAAGGTATAAGGCTGATGTACTTCACGAAGCAAATGCCGGCCCTCAACGCTAGCCTTATGCGCAGATATTACTGCTTGGTAGCGGTCTTTACCGTCTCGATGCCGGCCTCTTTCTTAATGGCATCGATATCGAGATCTTGAATGAATTTTACAAGATTGGTCCAGATAGTATGGTGCCCAAAACCCCCCTGGGTCATCTCCCGGATTGCCTCCGCCTTGGTCCAGCCGCAGACGGCCACCCGATATACCGCGCACATGAGGCCGGTCCGGTCTGCGCCGTGCTGACAGTGGACGAATACCGGCTGACGGTTTGTATCCGTCGTGATTTGCAGAAAGCGAATGATATCCTCCCGCTCGGGATGCCATGCCTTCATCAAGATATGCTCGTATGCCAGGCCGGTATCACCGAGCTCCTCTCTGTCCGAATTAAAGGAACGGAGGTTGACCACCGTCTTGACGCCCATGGCCTTGAGCTGGCGCATGCCGACGGCTGACGGCTGCGCACCCCGGAACAACGTGGGCGTTACCTGATGGAGGTTCGGCAGGCCTTTTCGGTACAGCGGCGTTGCCCAATAACTCGGCCGGGGCGTTGCCACGGGCGAGCTCTGTGAGCGCTGCCCAAAGATGATGGCTGCGGTAACCGCGCCAAACAACGAGAAAATGATTGCTATCAAGATTACTGGCTTTTTTGCGAGCATGGAAACAGCTTTCGTCCTCCTCATCGCGCCTTTGCGATTATTCCCCTTTATCTCTAGTCTACCATGCCTCCTTCCCCCGGACAATATCAAGCTCGCCCTCTTTCTTTCGCTTGACACCCTCGGGCAGTTTACCTAAACTTGATTAAGGATGCGAGGGCTTTTAAATCTCCAATGTATATAACAAACTACATGCTAAAACGTATTCCATGTACGCTGGTACAGGAGCGCATATGAAAAATAAAAGCGGCAAAATCATGACCGCAAAAGATGCTATCAGCAAATTCGTTCATGACGGCGATCAACTGGTTATAGGTAATTATACCGTAGGAAGCTGTGCCGAGCTCGTCTATGAGGTCGTACGCCAGGGGAGAAAGGACTTTACCCTGTATTCCCAGTCAGGAATTTTTGACGTTGAGGTCCTCGTCGGAGCCGGCTGCGTCAAAAGGCTGATTACGACATATGTGATGCGGGCGGGCGGCAGAAAAGGCGGTTCCGCGGTGGAGCGGGCTTTAAATGCGGGGACCCTTGAAATGGAGGACTATACGAACTTTGACTACAATGCGCGCCTGGTCGCGGGCATGCACGGTTTTACCTTCATCCAGGTACTGGAAGGCGTCATGGCCACGGATCTGTTCCGTAAAAGAAGTTTTATGGGGGAGAATAAATTCCGCGTGATCAAATGTCCCTACACCGGCAAAGACCTGCTCACGGTTCCGGCGGCAAACCCTGACGTGTGCATCGTGCATGTGCAAAGGGCCGATAAATTTGGAAACGCCCAGTACTGGGGAGCACTGGGGAGCGTGGCGGCCGCCGCACTTGCCAGTAAGAGGATAGTTGTTTCCTGCGAAGAAATAGTCGAACATGATGTCATTCGGTCCAGTCCGCATCTGACAATCATACCCGCCTATCGGGTAAATGCCGTGGTCGAGATTCCCTGGGGGGCGCACCCAACGGAAGTGCTGGGCCATTATAATATAGACTTCTTCATGTACGGTTTGTTCGTTATGGCCGACGGCACGGCCGACGGACTTAAAGCCTGGATGGATGAGTGGGTTTACGGCTGCGAAAACCGCGCGGCATATATTGATCGGTACATACAGAAGTTTGGCAGCGGCATCCTTGACGGCATCAAGGCAAAGGCCTTTTATTCCGCGCCCGCGAACTACGGATCCGCTTTCACCACGAGGTGGGACCGTGAGGGCAGGGAGAGAAATATGGGCCTGACGATGGAAGAGCTGGAGAAGACATTGAAGGAAAGGGGGAAACTGTATGAGTAAACCATATACACTTCAAGAGCTTTTGGTGATTGCCGTTGCCAAGGAGATACGCGACCATGAAAATATTATCTTGGGCGTCGGACTGCCCACGACCGCCGGGGCGCTGGCCAAGGCGTTGTATGCCCCCCATGCGACCCTCATGATGGAGTCTGGAATCATCGATTTTGAACCGCTCCTGCCGTTGAACCACATCGCCGATGCCCATTCCTGCCGCGGGTTTTCCTATGCCACGGACCTGTTTTCCGCCTTTACCATGACCTACCGCGGTTTTGTCGACGTCTGTTTTCTGGGCGTGGGCCAGGTCGATAAATACGGCAACGTGAATACGACCGCGATCGGGGATTATTACAAGCCGACAACGAGGCTGCCGGGATCGGGCGGCGCCGCGGATTTCCTATCGTACGCGAAAAGGACGGTTCTCACGATGCTGGGAGGAAATTTCGTGAACAAGCTGGATTACATGACCTCCCCCGGATACCTTGATGGGGGGGACAGCAGGGATAAATCCGGTCTATTCCCCAAAGGCTCAGGGCCGACGATGCTTTTGACCACGAAAGGGGTATTCAGATTCGATCCTGAAACGAAAGAGATATATCTCGCGCAGATCCATCCAAGAGTCAGAATTGATGATGTAAAGAAAGACGTGCCATGGGATTTGAAGATCGCTCCTAATCTGTCGGAGACCCCCCATCCGACGGATGAAGAGATCGATTTCATCCGGCGGTTTGCCCCGGCGATGTCAGCGGGGCGGGAGCTGAGTCTGGAATTGACAATCAATAATATGATGAAAAAAGCAAAACAGACATAGTGGGGCACCACCGCCAGATGAACGAAGGGCTCATAAAGGGGGCGGTCTCCCTCAGCGGTCAGAAAGAAGCAGGTTCAATCATCATAACCGTGACCAATACCGGTACAGGGCATGATATGCCGACAGGGAAGTACGGCGACGACCGCCTGGTCCTCACCACAAAGATCGTGGATGCAGCGGGTAAAGAGGTCTTCTCTAAGGAAGAGAGCTTTGCAACGCAGAAAGGCAACGGCGTGCCTTTTACAAAGGCCGTGAAATATGAATACCCCATCCCTGCCGGGGCCGGTAAGGATTACAAGGTAAGGGCAACCCTGGTCTATCAGGTCTCAGGGAGGCCGGATGTGACCGTAACCTCGTGGAATGCCGAGTGAGGAGGAGGTAATCATATGGCGTTTATCCATCCCCTGGTGATACTGATTGCTGTTATCGTTGGGATCTATACTGGCTCCCTCGGGTGGAAGCGGTTCCAGTTTAAACGGGGCAAGGCGTCTGCCTCAGCCTTCCCCTGGCAGCGACACGTCCGCTCGGGGATACGATTCTTTATCCTCCTCTGGATCGGCACGCTGATCGGGATCGGGTACATCTGGTATCATGACGGAACTGTCTCGACAGCCGGATTGCACGCCTCTGTAGGCATACTCATAGTAATGCTCTTTTCCATAGGATTCACTCTCGGGTTACTGCTTTCAAAGAGAAAGGGTGGTGACCGTCTGGCCTTGATCCATATGGGGATCAACTATGGGACATTTCTCTTGGTCGCTTTCCAAATCGTACTCGGGGTGATCCTTCTGCGCTCTTTTTTCTGAATGCAGGATGAAAGCAACAGCCTCCGAGATACGGGCATGACGCATCCGACATCTTTGGTAGATCAAGACAATTCAACCATACAACCTAGATGCCGTGTATCTTAAACGCCCCATGATAAGGACAATTTCCCCTTGACAAAAAAGGCATAACTTGTTATCAATTAAGGGATTTTTTTGTAGGCACGTAGCTCAGGTGGTAGAGCGCTACCTCGACGCGGTAGAGGTCGACGGTTCGATACCGTCCGTGCCTACCATGTGTCCTCATCTTTTCATGATACAACAAAAGGAAAGGGTTTTTCTCATCTACATTTTTTAATAATGGGAAAAAGGCATCATTCCGCCCCCTCCTTGACGCTATCGTTGAGGGACGGCATGATGCCTTTTCTTAGTTTCTTTTAATTGTAGCTAAAAAAATGGGCAAGAATCCGGCAGCAAAAAAAACAAAAGATGCTGAAGTTATCGCGACCTTGAGGCATAGTGCGTCTCATGTGATGGCTCAGGCGATACAGCAGTTTTACCCGGGGGTTAAACTTTCCATCGGCCCCTCGATAGAGGAGGGGTTTTACTATGACTTCGACTATGACGGCACCTTCTCTCTTGACGACTTTCCCAAGATTGAGGAGCGGATGCGGGCGATCATCGAGAAGGATCAGCCCTTTATCCGCGAGGAGATCTCGAAAGAGGATGCCGTCTCGTTCTTTAAAAAACGGGGGGAACCTTACAAGGTGGAGCTCCTGGAGGATATAAAAGATGAACAGGTAACCCTCTATCGGCATGACGACTTCGTCGACCTCTGCCGTGGTCCCCACTTGCCCTCCACAGGAGGGATCAAGGCCTTCAAGCTCTTGAGCGTAGCCGGCGCCTACTGGCGGGGGGATGAGCGCAACAAGATGTTGCAGAGGATCTACGGCACCGCCTTCCCCACCCAAAAGGAGCTGGATGCCTACCTGACGATGCTGGAGGAGGCTAAACGGAGGGATCACCGACGCTTGGGGCAGGAGCTTGACCTTTTCAGCATTCATGAGGAGGCCGGGGCCGGGCTCGTCATCTATCACCCCAAAGGGGCCCTCCTGCGCTTCCTACTGGAGGATTTTGAGCGGCGCGAGCACCTCAAGAGGGGATACCACCTTGTCATCGGACCCCAGATCCTCAAGCTGGACCTTTGGAAGAGGTCAGGGCATTTTGACAACTATAAAGATTACATGTATTTTACCGAGGTGGAGGGCCAGGAATACGCCCTGAAACCCATGAACTGCTTGGCCCATATGCTCATCTATAAATCAGGGCAACGCAGCTACCGGGATCTGCCCCTGCGGTATTTTGAATTGGGCAGGGTACACCGCCACGAGAGATCAGGGGTGCTGCACGGACTGTTGCGGGTGAGGGAGTTCACCCAGGACGATGCCCACATCCTCTGCCGCCCCGATCAGTTGCACGATGAAATCAGGGATATCCTCACCTTTGTCAAGGACGTCATGGCCATATTCGGCTTCCCCTATGAACTGGAGGTGAGCACGAGGCCGGAGAAGTCCATTGGGAACGACAGCGACTGGGAGATGGCCACGAAGGCCCTGATGGATGTCCTGAAGCAAGAGGGGCTCGCCTACGAGGTCAACGAAGGAGAAGGGGCGTTCTATGGCCCCAAGATCGATGTGAAATTAAAGGATGCCCTGGGCAGGAGATGGCAGTGCGCCACCATCCAGTGCGATTTCACCTTGCCCGAGCGCTTTGACCTTTCCTATATAGGTTCGGACGGCGCGAAACACCGCCCAATCATGCTCCACCGGGTGATCCTGGGGGCCTTGGAGCGATTTATCGGTATCCTTATCGAACATTACGGCGGCGCCTTTCCCCTCTGGCTCTCTCCGGTGCAGGCCACGATCCTTACTGTCACGGATCGCAACATCCCGTATGGGGAGAAGGTCTACCAGCGTCTGTGCGAAGAAGGGATCAGGGTGGAGCAGGACTTCCGGAACGAGAAATTGGGTTTCAAGATCAGGGTGGCCCAGGTACAAAAGATCCCCTATATGCTGGTCATCGGCGATAAGGAGCAAGAAACAGGGACAATCTCCCCGAGGAGGAGGGATGGAACAGACCTCAAGGGGATGGAGCTTGAACGGTTTTTGGCCTCGATCCAGGAGGAACGCAAGATCCCGGAGGCCTACTCTAGCAAGAAGGAGGTGAAAGGAAATAGAGAATAAAAACGTCCGTGTTAACAGAGAAATCAGGTCTCCTCAGGTGAGGCTCATAGATCCGGAGGGAAACCAACTGGGGATTGTGCCCATCGAAGAGGCCTTGGCAAAGGCGAAGGATTTCGGATTGGATGTGGTGGAGGTATCCCCGAAAGCCGATCCTCCCGTCTGCAAGATCATGGACTACGGGAAGTACAAGTATCTCCAGACCAAAAAGACGCACGGGGCTAAAAAGAAACAGGCGAGCGGCCAGCTCAAAGAGGTCAAGATGAGACCGAAGACGGAGGAACATGATTTACAGGTTAAGCTCCGCAACGTCGAGCGTTTCTTGAAGGCGGGACACAAAACCAAGATCTCCATCGTCTTCCGAGGCAGAGAACTATCCCATAAGGATCTGGGAGAACGGATGATGGAGCGGATCATCGGGGAGGCCAAGGAATGGGGGGTGGTAGAACACCCTCCTAAATTCGAGGGGCGAAGCATGGTGGTGATTCTATCCCCTCATTAAAAGAGCTCCGAAAAAGCACGGTCTTGTTAAATAGAGAGTAGAAAACTATCCCGCCTTTGGCGGTACTTTGGGACAAAGACCGAAATAAAGTCTTTGGCGAAGCCTGAGGTGGCCCTTTTGGCTAAAGAGCCACCTTCGGGGTCAGAACCACTGGCCAAAGGGCCACCTCAGGCTTCGGCGCCTAAAGGCGATGGATTTTCTCCCTGCATGGGACAATAATTAAGGAGGTGACGTGTGCCTAAAATGAAGACCCGCCGTGGCGCAGCGAAAAGGTTCAAGATTACGGGATCGGGGAAAAAGGTCAAACGGCAGAAGGCCTTTGCCAACCACATCCTCACTAAGAAGACCCCCAAGAGGAAACGAAATTTGAGGCACCCTGGTCTCGTACATGGTACTGAGATAAAATCGATCAAGAGACTGATCCCTTACGGGTAGCGTAGAGAGGAGGACGTTGTCATGCCGAGGGTCACACGAGGAGTCAGGGGAGCTCGCAAGAGAAAGCGGATCCTCAAGATGGCTGAGGGTTATCAAGGGTCGCGCGGAACGCTCATTGCCATCGCCCGACGGGCGGTGGAACGCGCCCTGCGCTATGCCTACCGCGACCGGCGGGTGAGAAAGCGGGAATTCCGGCAGTTATGGATCACGAGGATCAATGCCGCAGCCAGGGCCCATGATATCACCTACAGCCGTTTCATGGAGGGGCTGCGCAAAGCCAATGTAACCCTCGACAGGAAGGTCCTGGCGGATATAGCCGTCCATGATGCCGAGGGTTTTGCCGGTCTCGTCCAGATAGCCAAGAAGAAGGCCTAATCGTTTAGAAAATAGATTTTGAGTCCCTCTTCCTCCCTTTTGCTAAAGGGAAGAGGGACTTATGCCCCCCATACTCCCTTTGCTAAAAGGGGTATAAATAATAAGGAGGGATCCTTCCCACGCAAAGGTATGGCAGGATTCGTAGGTGACGAAGGAGTCATGGAAGATTCTTTTCAAACAACCCTGCAATCGGTCCGCGAATCGGCGCTGATAAAACTCGCCCAGGCTGGCACCGAAGAGGAGCTAGACCGGCTTCGGATAGAGACGTTGGGCAGAAAGGGGAAACTCACCCTCCTGTTGAGAAGCGTTCGGGTGCTCCCTCCTGAAGGCAGGCGTCAGGCCGGAGAACAGGCCAACACGGTAAAGCAAGAGCTGGAGGCAAAGATCGATGAACTCCTCATCCATCTCCAGGACGAGGCGAGACGCCAAGCGCTTGCGCAGGAACAGTTGGATATAACCCTGCCCGGCACCCCGCTACCGCGGGGAAGGGTGCATCCCATCACCCAGGTGATGGCCCGAGTGGTGGATATCTTCATGAGGATGGGCTTTCAGGTGGCAAAGGGCCCCCAGGTCGAGCTGGACTATTACAACTTCGAGGCCCTCAATATCCCCCACGATCACCCGGCCCGGGATATGCATGATACCTTCTACTTCTCCGACGAGGTCTTGTTGCGCACGCATACCTCACCTGTCCAAATAAGGGTGATGGAGCGCCAACGCCCCCCTATCCAGATCATCGCCCCGGGTGCGGTCTATCGACGGGATTCCGATATATCGCACACCCCCATGTTTCATCAGGTAGAGGGGCTCATGGTGGATGAGGGGATCTCCTTTGCCCACCTCAAGGGGGTCTTGACCTTCTTTGCCCATGAGATCTTCGGACAGGGAACCCCATTGAGGTTTCGGCCCAGCTTTTTTCCCTTTACCGAGCCCAGTGCCGAGGTGGACATCGGCTGCGTCATCTGTAAGGGCGAGGGTTGCCGCATCTGTAAAGGGAGTGGATGGTTGGAGATCCTCGGGGCGGGAATGGTCGATCCCGAGGTCTTTCGCATCGTAGGCTATGACCCCGAAGAGGTAACGGGATTTGCCTTCGGCATGGGCATCGAGCGAATCGCGATGCTGAAGTACGGCATCAATGATATCCGTCTCTTTTTCACCAATGACCTGCGCTTCCTCAGGCAGTTTTAGATCCTATGAAGGTAAGCTTCAACTGGTTAAAGGAATATGTCGATTGTGAGCTCACCCCCTCTGAGCTTGCGGACCTCCTCACCATGGCAGGTCTGGAGATCGAAGGAGTCGAGGCAGTGGGGCCCGAACTGAAGGGGGTGGTGGTCGCCCAGATCGCCTCCATCGCACCCCACCCTGGGGCCGACCGGCTCTCCCTCTGTCGCGTGAAGTCAGGTGAGAAGACCTACGCTATTGTCTGCGGTGCGCGGAACATGAGGCAGGGCGACAAGGTGGCCCTGGCCCTCGCCGGGGCTGAGCTCCCCGGGGAAGTGCAGGTAAAAAAGACGAAGATCCGGGAGGAGCTTTCAGAAGGCATGCTCTGTTCCGAGGCTGAGCTGGGGCTCTCCACGAGCGCCGAGGGGATCATGATCCTGCCCCCTGATGCCCCTGTAGGCAGCCAGGTGGCAGACACGCTCAATACCAAAGATCATCTCTTAGAGCTCTCCGTGACCCCAAACAGGGGGGATTGCCTCAGCATCATCGGTGTCGCCCGTGAGGTAGCTGCCTTAACCGGCACGAGAATTCACCCGCCAGCCTCCAAGCTCCGGCAGGGGAAGAATGAGGTGGCAGACGCGGTGCGGGTATCGGTATTGGACCCGGATCTCTGCCCCCGATATTCCGCCCGGTTGATCACCGGCGTGCGGATCGGCCCCTCTCCCTTCTGGCTGCGGACCAGGTTGGAGCGCGCAGGGGTGAGATCCATAAACAATGTGGTTGACGTAACCAACTATATCATGCTGGAATACGGTCAGCCGCTCCATGCCTTTGATTTCGACCTCTTAGAAGGGGGAGAGATCGTGGTCAAGCGGGCGGCTCCCGGAGAGCGCTTTGTGGCCCTGGATGGGATAGAGCGGGTCTTGCAGAAAGATACCCTCATGATCTGCGATGCAATGAGGGCCGTGGCCATCGGCGGCGTGATGGGCGGCTTGAACTCGGAGATCCGAGATGCAACCTCCCGCGTCCTCTTGGAGAGCGCCTATTTCTCCCCTCAAGGTATCAGGCGCACCTCATCGGCCTTGGGCCTGCGGACGGAGTCATCGTACCGGTTTGAGCGGGGGATCGATCCTGAGGGGGTGCTTGCCGCCTCCCTGCGGGCGGCTGCCCTCATCGCCGAGCTCGCCGGGGGCGAGGCGGCAAAGGGGGCTATCGATTGCTATCCGACCCCCCTGCCCTGCCCGGAGATCAGGCTGCGCCTGTCGAAGGTCAGCGCCGTGCTGGGTATGAGCCTTGAGCCAAAGGAGGTGAAAGGGATCTTGGAGCGCCTCTGTATGGAGGTCAGGGAAAATAAAGGGGACGAATGGGTAATAGCGCCCGCCACCTACCGAGGCGACATCACCAGGGAGATAGACCTCATCGAGGAGATAGGGCGTCTCAAGGGATACGATCATATCCCGGTCCAGGTCCCCAAGATGTGGGTCATGCCCTTTCGGGAAGAGCCGGAAGAGGAGCTGGAGCAACGGCTCAAGGATGCCCTGGTCGGCTTAGGGTTCTACGAGGTGATCACCTTTAGCTTTATCTCTCCCCAATACCTTGAGGCCTTGCGGCTGCCCCCTGATGATCCCCGCCTCCTGCCCCTGCCCCTGCTCAATCCCCTTGCCGAGGTGCAATCGGTGATGCGCACCACCCTGCTGCCGGGCCTCTTGGAGACCGCCAGGTACAATCTGAGCCATAAGAACAGCGATCTCAAGATCTTTGAGCTGCGGGAGGTCTATTCCCCCCGCCAGGGAGAAAAACTGCCGGAGGAGCGTAGGGCCTTGGCAGGGCTGGTAACGGGCGCCGTTGCCCCCGAGGGGTGGAACATCCCCCATGAGGAGGCGGACTTTTACTATGTCAAGGGGTGTGTCGAGCAAGTGCTCACTGAGCTCAAAACCCCTGCTCCGACCTTTACTACGGGGGAGGGAACGCCCTACCTCAGCCCTGGTAAGGGGGCAGTAATAAACCTGGGAAGAGACAAGATAGGCACAGTGGGCGAGTTGCACCCTGAGGTGGCTCATGCCTTTGAGCTTCCTTCCGGCGTCTTCATCTTTGAATTTGAGCTGCCCCTGTTGGCGAATCACTTCCGGAGGGAGATAACCTTTACCCCTCTGCCCAGGTTTCCCTCGGTGGCGAGGGACGTGGCAGTGACCATAGATGCAGGGATCAGCGCTGAAGAGATAGCAGCGATCATCAAGGGGGTGGATAACAGATATATCGAATCGATAGAGGTCTTTGACTCCTATCAAGGTGATCCCATCCCCCGTGGCAGAAAGGGGCTGGCCTACAGGATTAGATATCGTTCGCCTGATCGGACCATGACCGACGAAGAGGTGAATGAGTTTCATCGAGAGGTACTAGAGCGGCTGGAGAAAGTGCCAGCATTGACAATCAGGTAGGGAGGAACCATAAGCAAACTATCCCGCCAATCCCGCACCAGTTTGTATAATGATGCTCCTTTAAATCTTTTAAGGACATCATGCCGCTAGGCGGCAAAATCTGAATGTCGGGATGTCGCTGTGCGACAGAGCGGGAAAAGTCAGTTTTATTTCCCTCTCCCCCTGTCGAAGATCTGGCTAAACCGAAGGTGACCCTTTTGGCTAAAGAGCCACCTTCGGGGTCAGAGCCACCTACGGCCGCCATTTTTGTGGCGTGGGGGGGGAGAGGAGATTGCATTGATGATTTTCTACCGTAAAACAAAGGAGGGGGAAAAATGACTAAGGCCGAAATCGTGGAGAGCGTCTACGAACGGGTGGGGTTTTCCAAGAAGGAGGCTGCTGACATGGTGGAGATGATCTTCGATCTCATGAAGGAGATCCTGGAGCGGGGGGAGAAGATCAAGATCTCCGGTTTTGGCAACTTTGTGGTCAAAGAAAAGAGGGCGCGCAAGGGGAGAAATCCGCAGACCGGTGAGGAGATCGAGATCGCCCCACGCAGGGTGCTGACCTTCAGACCGAGCCAAACCTTGAAGAAGCTGTTAAATGCCTAAGGGGCCGTTCCCATGGCAGCGGGGAAACACAGCTACCCTGATAAACTCTATTATCGCATAGGAGAGGTGTGCCGCATCACGGGGGTGAAACCCCACGTCTTGCGATACTGGGAGCAGGAGTTCAAACTGCGCCCCGAGAGGTTCGGGGGGACGCAACGCAGATACCGGAAGGAAGACCTTGACACTATCCTCACCATCAAGAAGCTCCTCTATGATGAGAGGTTCACGACTACGGGGGCCAAAAAAAAGCTGCTGGAGTTGAGCCGGCGGCGGAGGGGACAAGTCGAGATGAATTTTTTAGAGAAAGGTTATAAAGAGATTTTACTGGAGATCAGGAAGGAGCTCAAGGAAATAAAAGAGGCGCTTGATTAAGGCGGGTGGATTTGCTATGATACAAATTGGTTCGGGGCGTGGCGCAGCCTGGTAGCGCACTAGCATGGGGTGCTAGGAGCCGGAGGTTCAAATCCTCTCGCCCCGACCATCTATAACGACCTTTTGTCCGTCTGTAACCTCTTGTAAATCCTTTCCCTCCTCCTTCCAGGTAGCGGAAATGAAAATCTTGATCACCAATGACGATGGTGTTTTTTCTGAGGGGCTGCGAACCCTGGCCTCTACGATGAAGGCCCTGGGGGAGGTGTATGTGGTGGCCCCTGATCGGGAGCGAAGCGCAGCTGCCCACTCCTTGACCCTCCACCGCCCCCTCAGGGTGGAAGAGGTTGCGCCGCAGGTTTATGCGGCGGACGGGACGCCGGTGGATTGCGTCAACCTGGCCGTTTACGGCATCCTGAAAAGGCTGCCTGATCTCGTTATCTCGGGGATAAACAACGGGCCTAATCTGGGCGAAGACCTCGTCTATTCGGGCACGGTCTCCGCCGCCTTTGAAGCCACCTTCCTGGGCATACCCGCCTTTGCCGTCTCCTTGGCCGCCCGGGAAGGCTTCCGGTACCAGGCAGCGGCCAACTTTGCCCTCAAGGTGGCGGCCCATATCATGCAGAAAGGGCTTCCCAAGGATACCTTCTTAAACATCAACGTCCCCAACGTGGAGGAGGATAAGATACGCTCCTACAAGATCACCCATCAAGGCAAGAGGGTCTTTGAAGATGCCGTCGTGGAAAAGCTTGACCCGCGCGGCAAAAAATACTATTGGATAGGGGGAGGGTATCAGGGATTTCAGGAGATAGAGGGGACGGATTTTCATGCCGTAGTGAACCACTACATCTCCATCACCCCGTTATGCGTCGATTTGACCAATCGCGCAGCCGTGCGGGAGCTGGAAGGATGGAGGTTATAAGGAAACGGGTCAAAAAAATTCAACGTGAAAAAATAAACTAAGGGAAAAATAAGGTGAAAGGAGGAGGACAATGAAGACCACGTTGAGCATTATTAAGGCTGATATAGGGAGCATAGGGGGTCATATCAGGCCCAGTCAGCAACTGCTCGAAAGGGTCCGCCAGTTCGTCGATAGCAAGAGCAAGGGGCTGGTTAACGATTTCTATATAAGCTATACCGGAGACGATATAGCCCTGCTCTTCTCCCACCAAAAAGGGGTGGGGAGTGAGGAAATCCACAAGCTGGCCTGGGACGCCTTTGTGGCTGGGACCGAGACGGCCAAAGAGCAGGGGCTTTATGGGGCCGGGCAGGACCTGTTGAAGGACGCCTTCTCCGGCAACGTCAAGGGCATGGGGCCGGCGGTTGCGGAGATGGAAATCGAGGAACGACCCAATGAGCCCTTCCTCTTCTTCGCCGCCGACAAGACCGACCCCGGGGCGTATAACCTGCCGCTCTTCCTCGCCTTTGTCGATCCGATGTACTGCCCCGGCCTGATGTTGAGCCCTGCCATGAATAAAGGGTTCAAGTTCACCATCATGGATGTAGCATACACCGAGGGCGACAGGATCATCGAACTCAACGCCCCCGAAGACCTCTACGATATCGCGGCACTCTTACGGGATAACGAGCGTTTTGTCGTCGAGAGCATCCACTCCCGCAACACGGGCGATATAGCCGTCTCGGTGAGCACCTCCCGCTTGCACAATATCGCGGGGAAATATACGGGGAAAGACGACCCGGTGATGCTCGTGAGGGTCCAGGGAAATTTCCCGGCCACCGGCGAGGTCCTCTCGCCCTACAGCATCGGGCACTATGTGGCAGGGTTCATGCGGGGGAGTCACACCGGTCCCCTGATGCCGGTAACGATAAACTCGCCGGTCTCCTATTTCGATGGACCTCCGGTTGTGGCATGCCATGCCTTCTGCGTCCATAACGGCAAATTCACCGAGCCGGCCGATGCCTTCGATCACCCCTTCTGGGACTATATCAGGGAAAAGGTGTCGAGGAAGGCCATGGAGTTGAGGGAACAGGGATTCTCAGGCATTGCTATGTTAAACTACAGTGAGCTGGAGTACGGGGGGATCGTGGACAAGATGAAGCGACTGGACAAGCAGTTCAAGGTCCAGAGTTAGAAAAAAGGAAAGGGGCGGGGGATATCCCCCCCGCCTTTTTGTTGCAGAGGTTGGTGTCGGCGGCATTCTAATCATGGGTAGGCGGGTATACATCAAGACCTTCGGTTGTCAGATGAACGAGCATGACTCCGAGCGGATGCTCGCCCTGCTGGAAGGGTGCGGTTATCAGGAGACAGAGAGGTGGGAGGAAGCTGATGTGATCCTGGTCAATACCTGCACCGTCAGGGAGAAGCCGGAGCAGAAGGCCTACAGCATCTTGGGGCGCTTCCAGCAACTCAAGGAGAACAACCCAGCGGTGATCGTGGGCATAGCCGGGTGTGTGGCCCAGCAGGGAGGAGAACGATTGTTTGCCCGCATGCCCGGCCTTGACTTCGTCCTCGGGCCCGGCAAGATCCATCAACTCCCCGAGATCCTCCACGATGTGGAAAAGGGCAAACAGGGGGTCTGCGCAATAGACTTTGAGAATGGCGCCTTTGTCAATCTCCCTATTCCTCACGTGCGGCAACTAAGCGCTTATGTCACCATTATGCAGGGATGCGATAACTTCTGCAGCTACTGTATCGTCCCCTCGGTGCGGGGCAGGGAGCGAAGCCGTCCCAGCCATGATATTCTGGCCGAGATAGGAGCCTTGACCCAAACAGGAACGAAAGAGGTAACCCTCCTGGGTCAAAATGTCAACGCGTACGCCAAAAATAACCCCCATGAGTTGACTTTCCCCCAGCTGTTGGCTAAGATAAACGAAATTCCGGGAATGGAGAGGATCAGGTTTACCACCTCCCATCCCAGGGATCTCACGGAGGGGACCATCGAGGCGTTTGGAACAGTGGAGCATCTCTGCGAGCATCTTCACCTCCCCTTCCAGGCGGGTTCCGATGTCGTGCTCACGAGGATGAACAGGGGTCATACGAGGGAGGAGTACCTGTCTCAGGTAAAGAGGCTGCGGGAGAAAGTCCCGCAGATCAGCATCACCGCGGATGTCATGGTGGGCTTTCCAGGCGAGAGCGAGGCGGACTTCGACCAGACCCTCGCGCTCATGCAGGCGGTGGAGTTCGACGGACTCTTTTCCTTTAAATATTCCCCCCGCAAAGGGACGCGCGCCGCTCAGTGGAAAGACGATTGCCCGCCGGAGGTAAAGCAAGGGCGTCTGGAGATGCTTCAGGAGCTCCAGCGCGGAATAACGTTGAGAAAGAACAAGGCATTGGAGAGAGCAATAAGGGAGGTGTTAGTGGAGGGACGAAGCAGAAATTCTCCCCACAAGATGACGGGGAGGACAAGGTGTAACCGGATTGTCAATTTCCCCGGCAATCACGAGCTGGCAGGAGAGTTGGTCAAGGTAAAGATCACCGAGGGTTTGCAAAATTCATTACGGGGGGAACACCGTGGCTAAAAAGGAGACCGTAATGTTTCGGGAGATGCGGGTGAGCGGCTTGACGGTAGATCCCTTTACCAATACGCCCATCGTACTGCTCAAGGACTTGCAGGAGAAAGAGACCGTTCCCATCTGGATTGGATTCTTTGAGGCCAGCGCCATCGGCGCTCAATTGGAAAAGGTCCAGATCACCAGACCAATGACCCATGACCTGATGAAGAACCTCCTCGACACCTTGGGAGTCACGGTGACAAAGGTCGAGGTCAACGACTTGCAGGAAAATACCTTCTACGCCATAATCCACCTGGATATGGATGGAACACATTTCGCCATCGACGCCCGGCCCAGCGACGCCATTGCCTTGGCCCTGAGGGCCAAGGCCTCTATCTATGTACATGAAGAGGTGATCGCGAAGTCGAGGAAGATAGATCTGCGCCAGCAACAGGAGGGGGAGGCGGCCCTGGACGAACTATTGGAAGGCCTCTCTTCTAAGGACTTCGGCAAATACAAGATGTAGATGGTAGATGGCGGAGGCAATTTTCCCCCGTCTTTTCCCCGAATTTTTGCATAGGATTGATCGAGTTTATTGCTGCATTCTGTATCCCACCTGTGTCCGAGGCGGGACAGGAGAAGAAATACCTATGTTTTTCGGTGATTACAAACCATTGAACCTCAAAAATACCTTTGCGGGGTATGACCTATGATAGATCTGCACACCCATTCCTTGTTGAGCGATGGAGAGCTCGTACCTGCCGAGCTTGCCAGGAGGTTTGAGGCAGCGGGCTATAGGGCCCTGGCCATCACCGATCACGGCGACCAGTCCAATATCGATTTGATCGTCCCCCGGATCGCCGCCTTTTGTGAGGAGATCAATCGCCGCACGGGGATCAAGGTGATCCCCGGAATCGAGCTGACCCATATCCCCCCTGAAGCCATACCTGCCCTGGTCAACAGGAGCAGGGAGTTGGGCGCCAACCTGGTGGTGGTGCACGGAGAGACGATCGTGGAGCCGGTAGCTACGGGGACCAACAGGATGGCCATCGATGCCTGCGCGGACATCCTCGCCCATCCCGGCCTGATCACCGAGGAAGAGGTCTTATCGGCCAAGGCACGCTCCGTATACCTGGAGCTGACCTCTCGCAAAGGCCACTCTTTGACCAACGGCCATGTAGCCAGGCTGGCGCAAAAGGCAAAGGCCCCTCTGGTGCTGAACAGCGACGCCCACGCCCCCGGCGATATCTGGCCGCCAGCTCGATTGCACGAGATCGTCCAGGGGGCCGGTTTGACAAGGGATGATTATCAGGCGATGATGAAAAATGCCGAGCAGATTGTGGAGCGATGTCTAACCTCAAAGAAATAATAGCCGACTATATCCTCACGCTGCCCCCCTACCCCAAGGGCAGGGAGTGGCATGAGGAAGAGGCCCTCATCCGCCTCTCTGCCAACGAGAACCCCCTTGGCCCCCCTCCGAAGGCCGTGGCCGCCATCACGAAGGCCTTAAAGACGATCCATCGGTACCCTGATGGGACAGGGGCAGGCCTCAAGGAGAAGCTGGCGCAGGGCTTGGAGCTCTCCCTGGACAACATCATCATCGGCAACGGTTCTAATGAGATCTTCGAGCTGGCCGCCCGGACCTTCCTGCAGAAAGGAGAGGAGGTGTTGCTACCCGCGCCTACCTTCGCCTACTACCGGATTGCGGCTCAGGCCCAGGGGGCGCGCTGTGTCTCCATCCCTCTCAGGGATTTTAAGATCGATCTATCAAGGGTGGTTGAAAAGGTAAGCCCGAAGACCAAGCTTATCTTTTTGAGCAACCCCAACAATCCCACCGGGACGATCTTCACCCGTTCAGAGCTCGATGCGTTCTTCGCCCGTCTCCCCTCCCAGGTTATTGCCGTGGTGGATGAGGCCTACGGAGAATATGTGACTGCTGCCGACTACCCCCGCTCTCAGGAGTACCAGCGCAACGAAGGTTGGATCATCACGACAAAGACCTTCTCCAAGTTCTACGGCCTTGCCGGCCTCAGGATAGGATATGGAATAGCCAGGACCGAGCTGATAGAACAGATGGAGAAGGTGCGTCAGCCCTTTAGCGTCAACCTCTTGGCGCAGACGGCGGCAAAGGCCGCCTTAGAAGACGAGGAACACAGGGAAAAGACGGCCCGCCTAAACGAGGCGGGCAAGCGATACCTGTATGAAGAACTGACCCGTCTCAATTGCTCCTTTGTCCCCAGCGAGGCCAATTTCATCCTCGTCCACTGCGGCACCCGCGCCTCCCGGGTGCTGGAAGGGCTTTTGCAGGAAGGGGTCGTGGTGCGGGGCATGGCGGGGTATGGCCTGGAGGAATATATCAGGGTAAGCATCGGTCTCCCTGAGGAGAACAAACGGTTTATCAAGGCCCTCGAGCTGTGGGGAAAAGGCTCTTAATCGTCATCGATGGCCCGGCCGGGGCCGGCAAGAGCACGGCGGCCCGTCTCCTGGCCAAGCGACTGGGATACAGGTATCTGGACACCGGCGCCACCTACCGGGTTGTTGCCCTGAAGGCTAAGGAACAAGGGATAACCCCAGAGATGACGGAAAAGCTGGGCAGGCTCTGTGCCGAGATCCGGATAGGTTTTGAGTATGCGGAGCAGGGTCAGCGGGTGTACATGGACGGCAACGATGTCACCGAGGCCATCAGAACCCCGGAGATAAGCATGTTGGCCTCCAGGATCTCCCAGGAAAAGGTGGTGCGGGATGCCTTGGTGGAGCTGCAGAGGAGGCTGGGAGGCCCCGGAGTGGTGGCCGAGGGAAGGGATATGGGGCTGGTTGTCTTCCCCGAGGCGGAGGTCAAGTTTTACCTGGACGCCAAACCCCACGAGAGGGGCACGAGGAGGTATAAAGAGCTGCTGGACCGAGGCATCACCGCCGACCTCTCCCGCGTGATCGAGGATACCAACAAACGGGATAAAGAGGATCAGACCAGGGAGGTCGCCCCCTTGCAGACGGCGCCGGATGCCATCACCATAGATTCCACCGGTTTAACGCCGGAAGAGGTAGTGGAGAAGATGCTTGCGGAGATCAAGAAGAGCGGATAAGGACGGCGCTCCATCCCGTATTTTTTTGATTTTTTTTCTTTTTTTGTGGTATATAGAGTATTGTCCCATTTAGGAAGCGAAACCCTAGCCTTTAGGCGAAGGTTTTAGTTCGATGTTTGTCCCAAAATCCCGCCGAAGGCGGGATAGTTTACGTTAAGGGTCTCTGAGGAAAAAAAGCGGAGGGGGTATGGTTAATGGCGGAAGAAAAAATAATAAACAACGAACAGCGAGATGACAAGGAGAAAAAAAAGGATCTCGGAGAATTCTACGAAAAGAGCTTCCGTGAGCTTGCGGAAGGGGAAATCGTCAGGGGAAGGGTGGTTGAGGTAGGCAAAGATGTTGTGACCATCGACGTGGGATATAAATCAGAAGGGCAAGTGCCGGTGTCTGAGTTTTACACCCGCGATGGCAAGCTGGAGGTGAAACGGGGAGACGAGGTGGACGTTTTTCTGGAGCGCAGAGAAGATCAGGAAGGGGCTATCATCCTCTCCAAAGATAAAGCCGACAAGACGAAGGTCTGGGATGAGATCGCCCGGGCATGCGAGCAGGAAGATAGCATGATTGAAGGCAAGGTCGTCTCCCGGGTCAGGGGCGGATTGACCGTGGACATCGGCATCCCCGCTTTTTTGCCCGGCTCGCAGATCGACTTGCATCCGGTGCAGGATTTAGACCAGTTCGTAGGCAAGAGATTCACGTTTAAGGTCCTCAAATTCAACCGTAGGAGAGGAAACATCGTGCTGTCTCGCCGGTCCATCCTGGAGCAAGAGCGGGAGGTCTTAAAAAAGGAGACCCTTAAAAATCTGTGCGTGGGCGCCGTGGTTGAAGGCATTGTCAAGAACATCACCAACTATGGGGCCTTCATCGATTTGGGAGGGATAGACGGACTGCTGCACATTACCGATATTGCCTGGGGGAGAGTGGGGCACCCCACGAAGCGGTTTGCCATGGGGGATCGGGTTACCGTCAAGGTGATAAACTTTGATGAGGGGTCCGGGAGGATCTCTTTGGGCCTCAAGCAGCTTACCCCGGATCCATGGACGACGGTGCAGGAGAAATACCCTGTCGGTTTACGGATCAGGGGAAAGGCGGTGAGCATCACCGACTATGGGGTCTTTGTGGAGCTGGAAGAGGGGCTCGAGGGTTTGGTGCATGTCTCGGAGATGTCATGGACCAAGAAGATTAAGCATCCCTCCAAGTACGTGCGTATCGGCGATATCGTGGAGGCGGTGGTGCTGAACGTCGATATGGATAAAAAGCGCATCTCCCTCGGGATGAAACAGATCGAGCCCAATCCCTGGGATCTCATCGAGGAAAAGTATCCCGTGGGGACCAAGATCGTGGGCCAGGTCAAGACAGTGACCGATTTCGGGATCTTCATCGGGATTGATGAGGGCATCGACGGCCTGGTGCATGTCTCGGAGCTCTCCTGGACCAAGAAGATCAAACACACGGCCGATGCCTATAAAAAGGGGCAAGAGGTAGAGGCCATCGTACTGAAGATAGATAAGGAGAACGAGCGTTTTTCCTTGGGCATCAAGCAGCTGCGCCCGGACCCGTGGGAGACGGTCCCCCAAAAATACAAGGCCAGACAGGTGGTCACCGGAACCATCACGAGCCTCACCGATTTTGGGGCCTTTGTGGAGCTGGAAGAGGAGCTGGAGGGCTTGATCCATATATCCGAGCTCGGTACGGGGGAGCAGAAGATAGGGCATCCCTCCGATGCCGTCAAGGTCGGGGATACGGTTACCGTTCTCATCCTCAACGTCGACCCCAAAGAGCGGAAGGTCGGCTTGAGCATTAAGGCGTTGCTGCGCAAGAAAGAGAGGGAGGAGATAAAGCAATACGTGGGAGGCGAGGAAGCAGTCACCTCGAACCTGGGGGAGATGATTCAGGATGAGATGCAAAAGAACCGCTCTGAAGAGAAAAAAGAGGGCGAGAACGAAGGAGCTTGACCACGGAGCGCCACTGATTGATCCGCACCGATAAGAACATTAAAAAGTAAACATCTGTCACATCCGCCCCTGCACAAGGGGCGTTTTTGTTGCCTGCGGGGGAAGAACACCAGAAACCCTCATTACAATCTGATGGTTGACGTTTAGTTGTCTCCGTTGCTAAAATAGCTACAAAGCGAGTTAATAGTATGGCGACAGCGACAAAACGAGCTACGATCTATTTAGATCCCAACCTGCACAAGGCATTACGGCTCAAGGCAATGGAGACCTCTCGTTCAGTATCTGAGCTGGTGAACGATGCCGTGCGGGAGGCCCTTGCCGAGGATGCCGAGGACCTTGCGGCATTTAGGGAAAGGGCCGGCGAACCTCTGATCAGCTATGATGAAATGATCAAGAGGTTGAGGGAAGATGGCCGCATATAGAAACCTGCTTTCAGCATTTCACTCTTTCGATTTAAAGACCATTATTGACAAAGCTGGTGAAATGGTTTCATAATAAACCTTATTTCGAAGTAACAGAGGGCGGCATATATAGAGCTGGCCTTAATCTCTAGGAGGTAACCCATGGAAACAGCAAAAAAGAAAATAGCGGAAATAATTGAACAACAGCCCGACGACAGCTCATATGATGAGATACTAAGAGAACTAGCATTCGTGCGGATGGTCGAACGCGGTTTGAATGATTCGAGAGCGGGTCGTACCATATCGAATGAAGACATGGGTCGCAGGATCCGCTCATGGCAGAAATAAGATGGACTGAGGAAAAGGAGTAGCAAATGACCGCCCACAAGAATATTTTAAAAGAAGCGTTGACCTTAAAGCCTTCCGAAAAAGCGGAATTAGTCGACAAGCTGCTTTCCAGCCTTGATAAGCCTGATAAAGAAATAGATAAATTATGGGCTCAGGAGGCGGAGGCTCGGATCGATGCTTATGATCGAGGAGAGATCAAGGCTGTGACCCTAAAAGAGGTTCTTGAAAAGTATAAGTAAGCATCAAAGATGCGGATACGCTTCTTAGAAATCGCCCAAAAAACCTATTTGCCAGCCCAGCCCCTCCAAGGGACATTTTTATTGTCCTCGGAGGGTACACAACAAAACCCCTCTTTCAACATCTTGCCCTTTAATAACCGTTATTGACAAACTTGATGAATTTGTTTCATACTCTTACAGTACGATAAGGCTGCATATAAGCAGTATAATATAGTATAAGGTTGGCCGTGAAAAAAAGGAAACCGCGATGGCACGCAAGAACATCCAAAAGCTCTATGGAAAACTGAAGGGGCCATATCGACAGAAGAGTGTCAAGAAGCGGATCGAAGCGCTCTTTCTTGACAACCTAGGCAAAGTCCTCACGCGAGAGCAGATCATCAAGGCCGCGACGGATCCTGACTCTGGACGCCAACCAGAAAACTGGCACCAGCGGTTGTCAGAACTCCGCACGGACGATGGATACACGATCCTGTCTTGGAGGAATCGGGGAGACCTGAAAGTTCAGGAGTACTTGATGCCGCACAAGCGCAAACGGCGCGGTGCTGGCAAACGCGTCAGGCCAACGGATACCACATGGATGGCTGTTCTCAAAAGAGCGGGATGCGCGTGCGAGTGGAACGAAAGCGGCATGGTCTGCGGACTGAAAGACGGAGAGACTGACCCCGTGGGAGGCGGTAGGGTAAAACTCACTCCAGATCACAAGAACCCCCATTCTATCAATCCGGATGCCGACCCCAAGGATCCGGCTCAGTGGCAGTCGCTATGTGGTCGCCACCAAGTCACCAAGAAAAACTACTGGGACACGACCACTGGCAAGCTAAACACCTATGCTATTGTACAGTTTGCCACTGAACCGGAGAAAAGGGAAGTCTTTCACTTCCTTCTATCTTATTTCGGGTATACTCTCCGAGAAGACGGAAGTATCAGGAGGGGTGAAAAATGAAAAACAATGGTGACCACCTTCAAAGCCTTCTTACGAAAACCCGAGAGAAGATTGAGGCCAAACTAGCGGATCAGGGCATTGTCATTCTGCCACCCTTGGACGTACACGTGTCCGCCCGGCTCTTGGCCCTGCTCGGAATCAAGGCCCAGACCACCGTGTTCGATCCGTGGTATAACAAAGGTGTTGGCGGCGAAAGAGACGATTACCAACAATATATCGTGAACATTCTCAAATCTCTGGAGCCGTTCTCAGAGCATCTTTTCTTCTGGGGTTTTCCTGAGATCATTGCTCACTTTGTGGACAAGATTCCCGAACCGCTTTCCCTGCGGTGCTGGGTCACATGGTTCTATAAGAACTCGCCTTCGATGATTCGTGGATGGCGCTCAGCCCAAATGACATGTCTCCATTTGTCGAAACCAGACGCCAAGATGCACGTCGAGAACTTCCTAAACGAGGTGCAACTTCAAAAGCTCAAGCAGGGCAAGCTCCGCTTCATCCCAGGGCCACCCAGCGTAATCGAAGAGTCATTGCTTTGCGGGTTCGTCGGAAGGAATGAACAGACCGGGCATCCATCACAGAAGCCTGTCGCCGTCATCGAGAGGATTGTCCTGATGGGAACGGCCAGAGGGGATCTCGTCGTCGACCTGATGAGTGGTGCTGGTACGAGTGCCGTCGCCGCCTACAACAACGAGCGCTTCTCAATCATCTGCGATATTTCTGAAGAATACACCACCATTGCGGAGAATCGTCTAGGTGTCCGCCGAATCAGTCTGCCTGCTTCGCTTATTGATACCATGGATGAGAACTTGATAGGCCTTCGTACAAAAAAGTTCAGAATGCCTTTCAAAAATGGAAGACAGAGAGAGGAAATAAACTTGCCTGAGAAAAAGCAACTGACGCTGGCAATGAAGTAGCTGAGAACGTCCAACAATTGCGTCAACCTAGTAGTAATATGGTCAATTGTCGACCCCTGACTAAGCAATTTGGACAGGACTTGGATGGTCTAGGCGGAGATGCGGGGAACATTTTTACTTGGTGTTTGAACGAAAAAAAGGCGCAGCGATAACTAGACGACAAGAGTGTATATGATGTAAGATCTGTCGAGAGTAGAAGTCTGCCCTGCTGTTCTATTACGAGTTGGTTAAGCATGCTGAGACCATCTGGGATGAATGATTCACCAATGAATGAAGGAGTGCGCGATGCGAGGCCTTTGGAAAATTTCCTCGTGAAAATTCGCGGGCTGGAAATCCAATGACGTTCTCTATGACGCTAACGGTGACAACGTCGGCTATTTCAGAGGCGATGTAGCTTACTCTTTAGATGGTGACTACATCGGCGAAATCTATCGTGATGATTTGATCGGAAGACGATCCGGGGTTCTTCACGGAGCCGGTGGTTCTCGTGCTGGCTGCGCCGGCATAGCAGTTGCCCCATATGTTGATCGAGTGGGAATGGCAATTGCCGGCTGGGACGATCCAGATTTTTGAATTAACTTATTTATCGAATCGCGGTCTCGGCAGAGTAACAGGATCAGATCAAACATCAACTAGAAAATAAGAGGGACCAAATCGTGAGAATTCCCGCTTGGTTAAAAAAATTTAAGGAATGGTTTGTTCCTCCATCACAGCTAAAAAGGGATGGAGTATATTATAAAGCAAGAATGCGCGTGGCTGCAATTTATTTCTTTTTGCCTCTTATAATATCAATTGTCATCTTCATATGGCTACATCCTTGCAAGCAATCAAATTTCTGGGCACCTCTAAAAATTCATAGTCTGAGTTGATAATTTCATATATAGTAACTCCAGTGGTAAACAGGGAGAAAATTACAGCCACGGGAGGAAACAACATGGGCCAGCTTGGTTTTTTTGATATTGAGAAGAAACTGCAAGCGCTGAGTGAGCTGGGAGATCCGTTGGAAAGACTTGCTGAGGCAATTGACTGGCAGCAATTTAAGCCGGTTATCGCCAAGGCCTTTCGCAAGGCGCGAAAGAGCAATGCGGGTAGACCCCCGTTTGATTACCTCATGATGTTTAAGATCATGATCCTGCAACATATATACAACCTCTCCGATGCCCAGACCCAATTTCAGCTGATAGACCGCTTTTCGTTTCGACGCTTTATCGGGGTGGGTGCGGAAGATACGATCCCTGATGAAAAGACCATTTGGTTGTTCCGCGAGACCCTGACCCGTACGAGGACGGTCAAGAAACTGTTTAGTCTGTTTGGTCGGTTTTTGGATGAAGGCGGCTACCAGGCGAAAAAGGGTATGATCGTGGATGCCAGTATTGTGGAAGTCCCCCGGCAGCGCAACACGATTGAGGAGAATAGGCAGATCAAGGATGGTGAGGTTCCTGCTGAGTGGGAAAAACAGACGGCAAAGTTGCGGCAGAAAGATACGGATGCCCAATGGACGAAAAAGGGCAATGAGACGTATTATGGGTATAAGGATCATATTAATGTAGACGTCAAACATAAGCTGATACGAAAGTATGAGGTAACGCCTGCCCATGTCCATGACAGTCAGGAGATTAAGCCCCTTATAGATTACGGCAATACCCGTCAGGCCATATGGGGGGATAGCGCGTATTCGTCGCAAGAGATTCGTGATCTTTTGAGAGAGCGCCGTATTAAAAATCATATCCATCGCAAGGGGTATCGGGACCATGCCCTGACCCCCTTTCAGCAGGCGATGAACAAAAAGAAGTCGTCGATCCGGGCGCGGGTTGAGCACATCTTTGGCAGGATCAGCTTTTTGATAGGTCGCTGGATCAGGTGCATAGGCCTTGCGCGGGCGCAGGCCAAGATCGGCTTGCTTAACTTGGTGTACAACATGAATCGGTTTACCTATTTGGTGAATCATGCGTAAGGGAACGTTAAAGATGGGGTAAAGTCTTCTGAAAGGGTTTAAGGAAGCAGCTACGAGAGCTTTATACCACATTTTTGGCCTCATGATGTTGCGATTTGCTTCTTTTTAGTGATTCATAGCTGTGCAATAACCATTTTTATTGATTTTTAGAGGTTCCCTTCTATCATATTTGGCATTTTCTCTTTTGCTTTCTCGCTGGTTGTTGGGGTCTTGCTATGCGTGCATTCTATCTACGCAATCATCCTGCATCTACTGTTGAGTATTTCACGATATTCCCAATCGTAATCTTAATGAATTCATCGGCTGTGTTCACAATTCTCACACTCCTAATTAAATATATTCAAGATCAAGATGGCTTAGGCTTGCTTTTCTATACTGCAGCAGCACCATTGTGCATGGTTATGGGATATTACTGCCATCCTAGGCAATGGATTCTAGCTTATCTTGTAGCAAGGGGGGGAAAGCAGAATGGTAATTTGCTATAACTCAAAGTAAACCAGACTTGCCCATCCTAAATCCATCTTCCTTCCTCGCTTTAATAAGGTCCTTGAAAGCTTTTGTTAGAAAATAACCTGTAACACCTCGTCAATCTCCCTCAAAGCCTTGCTGATGCCTGAGGCCGTGCTCGGGCTTAGACTCCTTCCATCCATACCGGATACGAGACCGGAAACATTATCAAAGGCCCCCTTTACATCCAAGTCATCGTCCATCCGCTCGCGAAAGGCGTCTTTGATCTTCCGTGCAACCTCCGTGTCCGCATCCGTGGTAGAACCCGTCCTGTCTTTGATTTTCTTCACCTGCGCCCGGAACCTTCTCAGCTTCTCCGTGGTAGAGCGCATTCGCTTGTCTGAATAGCTCAAGGTCTTTCGATAGTGCCCGTAGATCAGGAAGAACCTGATCTCGGCAAGCGTGTATCCCTGCTCTTGCAGGTTATCGATATAGAGGATATTGCCGACGCTCTTGGACATCTTCTTTCCATCAACATGCAGGTGATGGCAGTGGAGCCAGAACCGCGCCATGGGATAGGGCCTGATCGATTCGAGGATGGCCCTGGTGTAGTCGTGGTGGCGAAAGAGGTTGTCGATGCCGCCGCAGTAGATGGAGAGGGTCTCATCGAATGACCGGCTGATCATGCTCGGGTCCTGGATGTTCCAGGCCGGCCTGCCCTTGCCGATGCGCGTATCCCAGAAGGCCTCTTCCCCGCCTTTATATCCATGCCACAGGACAAAGTCACCCCAGTTCCACTGCATGCCGGGATAGGTGTCTCTATGGAATCGTTTCTTTGTAGCAGGCCATGTGGTCATGTCGAGGCCGTAGAGCTCGCCAAATCCAGGATACTAAGGGGGTCAAAATAGCAATTGCCTTGGTGCCAGTAGGCAATCTTGAGATCCAGCAGTTGCTCGATGATCTCCACGGCCCTGTCAATTGCCTCCGAGGCCCGCGGCAGAAAATCAGGCGTCTTCATCCGCAACCCCTTCATCTCCTCGAAAAAGCCCTCGATATTCCGATCGGTGAGCTGCTTGACGCTGACCCCTTGCTTTGCCGCCTCTTGGATCGCCTTGTCCTCGATGTCGGTGAAGTTCATCCCCCGCTTGACCTGATACCCCAGGTACTCCAGATATCGGACCAGGATATCCTCAAAGAGAAAGGTCCTGAAATTCCCGATGTGGGATCGCTGGTATACCGACGGGCCGCAGGTGAATACCGAGACGAGCTCTTCACGCACGGGCTGGAAGGTCTCTATCTTTCTGCCGAATGTATTGAAGAGCCTTAACATAAAATCATCCTTCTCCGTGTTCCGTGGGCTTGTCACTGAGAAAATTAGGTCTCAAATCCCCTCCATCCCCCCTGACCAAAGGGTCACCTTTGGCCAAAGGGCCACCTTCGGCGGTTTAAGAAAGGGGGGTAAGGGGGGATTTTTAATGTTCGAGGGTGGCTTCCCAGCATGGGGAATTACCTAAAATATCCATCCTCCCTCTCCCGTCACGCCAAGGCGTCCCGCCCTACTTTGTATAATGATGCTCCTTTAAATCTTTTGAGGACATCATGCCGCAAGGCGGCAAAATCTGAATGTGTCACTTTGCGACATCCTGCTTTCCTTAGACTTAAAATTTAAGGAGCAGGGGCGGGATGTCGCTGTGCGACAGAGAGAGATGTAACTGATAAACTAACCATTCTTACTCCACCTGCAAGTGCTTCCACTTGCCCCGGTGAAAGCGCCGAGCCATCAGTGTCCCTTGGATGGTCATGGAGGTGATCATCGCCGCCCAGGCCCCCACTGCCCCGTATCCAAGCACCAGGGCGAAGAGAAAGGCCAGAGGCAGGCGGATCAACCACATGCTGAAGATGATCACCCGCATGGTCCCCCTGGTGTCCCCGGCGCCCTGGAGCCCCCCTCCCAGGATGAGGCTCAGCGCCATAAAGGGCTCGGAGAACATCATGATCCGCAGATAACGGGTCGTCTCCGCGAGGACGGCAGGCTCTCTTGTCAAAAGAGCAGCGAAGGAGCGGGCGCCGATAAAGATGCCGATGGAGATGGCGCTGATGAATATCACGCCCGCCCAGGCGATCTTCCACCCCACTGCCTCGGCTCGCTCGGGATTCTTGGCACCCAGGTTTTGGCCCACGAGGACCGCGGCGGCCATGTTGAGGGCAAAGGCAGGGAGAAAGATGATGGCCTCTATCCTGAGGCCGTTGGTGAGCGAGGCAAGAGCCACGATGCGCGCGTCTCCCAACCTGCCGAGGATATTGTACAGGACGATGCTGCCGGCATTCCAGGCGATCTGGAGAAGAACAGCCGGCCAGCCCAGCTTGGCGATGGTCTTGATCGAGGAGATTGCGATAGTCCATGGCCTGCGATACAGGGCCCTCCAGCGATTGAGGAAAAATAAGGCAAAGTTGATCGTCATGCCCAGTGTTGCGGCAATGGCTGTGGCAAGGGCAATGCCGGGGTATCCCATCTTGGGCAAGGGCGGGATGCCGAAGACCAGGCCGAAGTCTCCGATGATAGTAGCCGCGCTTACCACAAACATGGTCAGCAGGGGCTTTTTCACCTCGCCGCTGGCGCGAAAGACGGCATTAGAGATGATGAGGAGGTAAGTCGGTCCCAAGGCAAACGCGAAGATCCGCAAAAAGGTTTCGCCGATGGCGCTGATCTCCGAAGGGAATCCCGCAGCAGCGATGATCTCCCGGGCGAAGACAAGGGCGGCGATGGTCAGCGTCAAAGCAACGAAAAATCCGAAGATCAAGGACTGCTTGGCATTCGCTGTCGCCCTGGCGATGTCTCCTGCACCGATGTTTCTGGAGATCAAGGCCACTGTTCCGATGCTGATGGCATTGGCGACGATGATGAGCAGAAAGTAGAGCTGGCTGATGAACCCGATTGCCGCCTGGACCTTGGGGTTGATAAGCCCGGCGACGTAGATATCGGCGAACCCCACCATGAAGTTAAAGATCATGATGAGCAGCATGGGCCAGGAGAGCTGCCAGATATGGCCCCACAGGGGTCCCGTGGTTAGATGGGTGTTTTGGTCTGTGAAGGATGAAGAACTCATGGCAAATGAAGTAAACTATCCCGCCTATGGCGGGATTGACCCCCTTTAAGTCTTCGCCTAAAAGCGAGGATTTTTGCTCCCCGAATGGAACAATAAGGTAGAATTATTTCATCTGTTCGTCAACAAGGCGTTCCTTATTATAAGGATGCGATGAGGCCTCCCCGTCATCCCGTCACTGTGAGAAGAGAGGGAAAGTCTTCACAGGAAAAATACCATGGCTTATACTTATAAGTAAGGTAAAATTAAGATACGGTGGCAGGCAACTAGCCCCCATCCAGACTGTGGTGCTCTATCTTCCGATACCAGGAAGCGGGATCCGTCAAGTACTCCTCGGTATCTTTCAAGGACAGATAATGCTCATTCTCAATCGTAGAGAGGAGATTAAAGAATTGTTTCTCCTTGGGCTCAGAGACCATTGCACTGAGCTCGGCATAGTACTTTGACCCCTTGGCCTCGAAATCGATGGCTGTCCGCACCGCCTTGAGGTCATTGGTATCCCCCTCACGCGTCTCATCGATCTTTCTTATGATACCGCCAAGGATATTGCCGACTTTGGTCCCTCTCACCTCGAGGGGGATGGTCTCCGGCCATTGTTCCCCCTTCACCCACTTCTCGTGAAGCTCTTGGAGCCGCTCGTAGTGTTCGAGTTCCTCATCGGCTATCCGCTCGAACATCATCCTGCCGAGGGGATGATCGGTCCTCTCGGCATGTTTCAGATAGAATTTCCGTTCCTTCAACTCATTGTTGAGCGCAACCTCCAGCGCGTTCAGTCTGTCCTTCCCGGCCATGATTGCCCTCCTTCAGTTACCCCTTCTTAAGTACCGCGCGATGGAAGCGCTTCTTGCCCGCCCGCAGGACAATGGCGCCTTCCAGGAAATCATCCTCGGTGATCACCTCGTCGATATCCTGAAGACGTCTTCCGTTTACATAAGCCCCGCCCTGCGAGATCAGCCTTTTGGCATCGCCCTTCGATGCGCAGAGCCCTGTCTCGGCGAAAAGCTCAAAGGCAACGAGCCCCTCTTTGAGGCGTCCCTTGTCCAAGGGAGTGGTGGACATGGCCTCCAAGCTCCCCTCCTCGTTGCCGAATGCCATGCGCGATGCCTCGCGGGCCTTCTGGGCTTCCTCTTCACCGTGGGTGATCTTGGTGGCCTCAAAGGCCAAGATCTCTTTGGCCTTCCTGAGGTCGGCCCCGGTGAGCTGAGCGTACTGCTTGACCTCCTCGAGAGGCAAGAAGGTAAACAGGGCCAAAAAACGCTCCACGTCACGATCATCGGTGTTTATCCAATATTGATAGTATTCATAGGGAGAGGTGAGCTTGGCATCCAGCCAGACGGCCCCCTGGGCGGTCTTGCCCATCTTATCTCCCGACGCTGTCGTGATAAGGGGGAAGACCATGCCATGGGCGACTCCACCCTCCACCCTCCTGATAAGATCGGTGCCGGCCACGATGTTTCCCCACTGATCGCTCCCGCCCATCTGGAGCCGGCACTCATATTTCCGGTAGAGGTGCAGGAAGTCGTAAGCCTGCAGGAGCATATAGTTGAATTCCACAAAATTCAGCCCTGTCTCCAGCCTTGCACGGTACGATTCGGCGGTCAGCATCCTGTTGACGCTGAAGTGCCTCCCGATGTCCCGCAAAAATTCGATGTAATTCAACGGGACCAGCCAGTCGGCATTGTTTAAGAGCAGGGCCTTGTTTTCCTTGAAATCGAGGTATTGGGAGAGCTGTCTCTTAATCCCCTTGGCGTTTTTCTCTACCTCTGTCAAGGAGAGGATCTGTCTCATCTCCTTCTTCCCGCTGGGGTCTCCTATGAGGACCGTACCCCCCCCCACCAGGACAATGGGCCGGTGACCCATCCGCTGCATGTGCACCAAGGACATGATGGGGATCAAACTCCCCACGTGGAGGCTCGCGGCGGTCGGGTCAAAGCCGATATAGCACGTGATCGCCTTGGAACCCAGGAGATCACGCAGGCCGTCTTCGTCAGTGACCCCTTCGATGAATCCCCTCTCTTTTAAGATATCGTATATATTGTTCATGGGTTTGCTTGATCGATTCCCATCTTGACCCTGCGGATCCCCACGCTGGAACCATTTCTCTCATCCACCTCTACGATTGCCCCTTGCAGTTCCAGGTTCCCCGTGGCAGTCTCGAATTTATTAGGCATCATGGTGAGAAATCTCTCCAGGGCGATCTCCTTCTTAATCCCGATCACGGAGTCACAGGGGCCGGTCATCCCTACATCGGTGATGTAGGCCGTCCCCCCGGGCAACACCCGCTCATCTGCCGTCTGAACATGGGTATGAGTCCCCAGAACGGCGCTCACCTCGCCGTCGAGAAACCAACCAAGGGCCATCTTCTCGGAGGTAGCCTCTGCATGAAAGTCGACAATAATCATATGCGTCTCCCTCCGCAACAAGGAGATCTGCTCCTCAGCCGTTTTAAAGGGTGATTCCAGGGACCTCATAAAAACCCTGCCCTCCAGGTTTAAGACGCCGACCCTCTCCCCACCAGCGGTCGTATATACCCCCCCTCCCCTCCCTGGTATGCCGGGAGGATAGTTGGCAGGTCTCAGGAGACGGGGCTCCTGCTCAAGAAAGGGGATCATCTCTTTTTTTCTCCAGATGTGGTTCCCGGAGGTAATGACATCGACCCCAGTCTCAAACAACATCTCGGCAATCTGGGGGGTAATCCCCATACCCCCCGAGGCGTTCTCCCCGTTGGCGATGACGAAATCGACCCCCTCGCCCATAAGTTTGGGGAGAAGCTCTGACACAGCCCGCCTCCCCCCTTTTCCCACCACGTCTCCGATAAAGAGTATCCTCAACTGCCTCTCACTTTCTATTTTGCGTACTCCACAGCCCGTGTCTCCCGGATCACGGTCACCTTTATCTGGCCGGGGTAGTGCAGCTCCTTTTCAACCTTGCGGGCGATGTCTTTTGAAAGCATGAGCGCCTCCGCATCGGAGACCTGCTCATTCTGGACCATAATGCGCACCTCCCTGCCTGCCTGAATGGCATAGGACTTCTCCACCCCTGAAAAGGAGTTGGCTATCCTCTCGAGATCCTCGAGGCGCTTGACATAGGTCTCAAGCATCTCCCTCCGGGCTCCGGGCCGCGCCCCGGAAAGGGCGTCAGCCGCCTGGACCAAGACCGCCAAGATGTTGTTAAGATCCGCCTCGTCGTGATGGCCGCCAATGGCATTGACCACCTCCGGGGATTCGCCATATTTTTTGGCCAGATCGGCGCCGATGGTCGCGTGTACCCCTTCAACCTCATGGTCCACCGCCTTGCCGAGATCGTGCAGCAGCCCGGCCCTCTTGGCCTGCTTCACGTTGAGATTCAATTCAGAGGCCATGATGCCGCAGAGGAAGGCCACTTCCAGCGAATGCTGATAGACATTTTGAGCAAAGCTGGTCCTGTACTTCAACTTACCGATCATCTTGATCACGTCGGGGTGCAATCCGTGTACCCCGACGTCGAAGGCAGCCTGCTCCCCTGCCTCTTTGATACTGGCCTCCGTCTCCTGTTCCACCTTGGCCACGATCTCCTCGATGCGAGTAGGGTGGATCCTCCCGTCGCTGATCAGCCTCTCGAGGGCTATCCTGGCAACCTCGCGTCTGACAGGGTTGAATCCCGAGATGATCACCGCCTCCGGGGTGTCGTCGATGATTAAATCCACCCCTGTGGCCGCCTCCAACGCCCGGATGTTCCTCCCTTCTCTTCCGATTATCCTACCCTTCATTTCCTCGTTGGGGAGATTGACCAACGAGACCGTCTTCTCCATGACGTACTCCCCGGCGTACCTCTGTACGGCCAGGCTGATGATCTCTTTTGCCTTTTTGGCCGCCTGCTCCTTCAGCTCTTCCTCGATCCCCTTGATCTTCTTGGCAGCCTCATGTCGCGCCTCGTTTTCCATCCTCTCCAACAACAACTTCTTGGCCTCCTCAGAGGTGATATGGGCGATCTTCTCCAGCCTTGCCTTTTCCTCGGCCACGAGCTCCTGATACTTCTTGTCCTGCTCCTTCACCGATTTTTCCTTCTCTGCCAGGATCCCCTCTTTCTTATTGATCTCGCTCTCCTTTGCATCCAATATATCCACCTTCTTGTCGATATTTTCCTCTTTCTGCAAGAATCTCTTTTCCAACTTTTGGAGCGCATCCCTCTTATCGGCCATCTCCTTGTCAAAGTCGGCCTTGGTCTGATAGAGGATGTCCTTGGCCTGAAGTTGGGCCTCCTTTTCCAACATCTCGGCCTTCTTTTTGGCCTCCTCTATGATCTTCTCGGCGGTTTTTTCTGCCGACTCCAAGCGAGCCTCTCCTAGTTTCTTATGTATAACATACCCCACCAAGAAACCCAGCCCACAGGCGACGATAGGGACTAGAATAAATAGTAAGACGGAAATCTGCATGAAGCACCTCCTTGCTGTATTCAAACAGTACTGTGGGGCTTATCTGAAGAGAGAAAGGGGCGGGTTTAGGAAAGGGGTGCCGCTCAGTTCAGGAAAGGACCTCCTGCAACTGCTTGTGTCCTATGTGGTCAATCTTTAAGAGACTCATTCGATGTGTCAGCAAATCCCCTTACCTCAGCACAGAACTTTTATTTCATCAAAGGCCCGGAGGCCTTGTGGGGAGAGGCTAATCCTAAGCGATAGGTTTCACCCACTCACCTTTTCTTCCCCGTTCACCCCATTTTTAAGGCAATAAATTCCTCCAATCGATCAGCTTTCTCTTTTATTCGCTGCAAGAGTTCTTCTTGGTTACCCTTCTCCTGCAGATAATCTTGGGCGATATTCAAGGCTGTTAAAATAGCTATGTGAAGACTGTCAACCGATGCGGTCCCCTTTGTAACCTCTCTCATCTTACCGTCAACATATTCGGCCACTCGCTTTACCTGCGCCTCGGGAAACTCGCTTTTCAGCGTGTATCGGTGTCCGAAGATTTCAACCTCAATACTCCTCTTCTCCATCTCCGATCCCCCTCTTTGAGCCATGAGGGTCATTCTTAATCTATGGGGATCCCTTCCAGCCTCTTTATCAGCCGCTCTATCCTCGCGTGCACCTCCACCCGCTCATCCTTTAAGGTGGAAATTTCTTCCCGTAACCTTTCCACTTCCTCCTTTTGTTCTCGTATCTGGGAGAAAAGCCTTTCTTTCTCCTCCTTCAATGAGGTGTAGCCTTCCAGTATCTTGTTTAACCTATCCTCTAAAACGACAAATTTTTCTATTCTATTCCCCTCATCCATAGGACAAAATGATTGTAGTCTTCTTCCCGTGGAAAGTCAAGCTGTTCCGGGCGTTCTCGTGGCCTATTGGTTCATAAGATAGCTTTCGATAAAGCGATCGATATCGCCGTCCAAGACCGTTTCCGCATCGCCCCGTTCCACCCCGGTCCGGTGGTCTTTGACCAGACGATAGGGGTGAAGGGTATAGGAGCGTATCTGACTCCCCCAGGCAATGTCCTTTTTGCCCTTGTGGATCTCCTCCATCTTCTCGGCCCGTTTGTGCATCTCCAGATCATAGAGGCGAGCCTTGAGGATCTTCAGAGCGGTGGCCTTATTCTTATGCTGAGAGCGCTCATTTTGACACTGTGCCACGATCCCTGTAGGGAGGTGGGTGATTCGGACGGCGGAGTCGGTCTTGTTCACATGCTGTCCCCCTGCCCCGCCGGACCTGAAGGTATCTATCCTGAGGGCAGCCTCGTCAATATCGATGACCACATCGTCCGGGGTTTCCGGGTATACAAAAACCGAGGCAAAGGAGGTATGTCGCCTCTTGCCTGCATCAAACGGGGAGATCCGCACGAGGCGATGAACCCCTGCCTCGGCCTTCAGATTGCCATAGGCATATGCACCTTTGACCAGAAACGTTACGTTTTTGATCCCTGCCTCTTCTCCCGCGAGGATGTCGGCTATCTCGGCGGAAAACCCCCTGCGCTCGGCCCATCGCAGATACATGCGCAGCAACATCTCTGCCCAATCCTGGGCCTCGGTTCCCCCGGCACCGGCGTTGATGCTGACAATGACGTTGCGGGGATCGTCCTTGTCGGCGAACATCCTCTCCAGCTCCAGGGCCTTGAGCTTTTTTTCGGTCTCGGCTAACCTTTGACGGGCCTCTGCGGCCTCCCCCCCATCCTCTACCTCGGCGATCTCCAGGAGGATCTCGATCTCCTCCAATTCCTTAGTCAGCCCTTTCCATGAATCTATAACCCGAAGCAGACCCGCCTTTTCTCTTAAGATCTCCTGGGCTTTTTGGGGGTCATCCCAAAACCCGGGAACCCCCTCCTTTCCCTCGATCTCCTTTACCCGTTTCCCCTTGTCATCGAGGTCAAAGATAACCCCGCAGGCTCTCCAGGCGCCCTTTTTGGTCAAGCAATTCCTTTTTCAATTCTTCCATCAGCTTCCTCCTCCCTGTAAAGCCATCGCAACGGCGGTGTATCTCAATGGCATCTCGTGATGCCTTTACTATACCGATCTTGCGGATTTTTTACAACTTATCCCTGAACTGCAGGAGAGAGGTCGGCAACAAGCGAGGGGGTATGGAGCCATTGCGAGGGGGCACACGCAGAGGGAACTCGGCCAGGGTCACACCCCCATCGGCCTCGCCATCAATGCGGAGACCCCGGAGGAGGTCGCCGGGAGCATCGTTGCCGAGCTGATCAAGGTGAGGGCAGAGGGGAGACCTGCGCAGGAGGAAGAACAAAAGGCATAAAAGGCGTTGACGCATCACAAGAGTTTCGGTAAAGTAATACAACAAGTGGGGGATCGTTCAATGGTAGGACAACGGACTCTGACTCCGTGAATCTAGGTTCGAATCCTGGTCCCCCAGCCATAGAATAAAAAGGGGTCTGTCTGGATTAGGCAGACCCTTTTTATTACACGGTACAAAAAACGCCTACCAAAAACATCCCCTGACAAAAGCCCCTTTGCGGGGCCCGGTGTAAGCATCCATCATTTTTCGCACACCTTATTTTTTGGGTTAAAATAGAGCTGAACATAAGCCCCCTTTTGAAAGGGATTTTTTATAACATCTCTCCAAATATGTCAAAATCAAATTATTAACAATGATAGATAAAAAAACTGATTATTCCAATTATTGTTCCAATGAAAAAACAAGAAGCGGAACTCAACCCTAAGTATAATGCTGTCTTCCTGAATTTTTTACGAGGTTCATCCTTAGCTAAAAATTGTTGCCATCTTTCCTCGGCCACTTTAGGATTTTTAATAAGATCAGTTTTGAGTGATTCAGTATCAACCGTAAATTCATCATAATCTTTTTTAAAACGAAAAAACATATACAAAAAAATAACTCCAACCAAAAATAATCCAACAATATAAAACCCTAAAGCTAGTCCAGGTAGAGATATGGCCCTGACATAGTTTAATGCACGCATAAAACTCAGAATGGTTATTATTCCACCAGCATTTACAAATAGGATATATTTGACGCAGTGTTCAAGCCAATAATTCCACGTTTGAATTATTTGGTTTGTACGTATTTCTATATATGTTTTTATATATGCTATCTGATCCTGTATAATATTGTTTGAAAAGTTCATTTTTTCTTCTCCTAAAATTTAAGCCTGACTTCTTCCAGCCGTCAGAGGGCAGGGCGAGGCTGTACTGCCAAATTGTACGTTATTATTTACTATCCTTCTCCGCGATCTTGGCCCAGGTGTCGCGCAGGGTGACGGTCCTATTGAAGACTAGCTTATTTTTAGAGGAATCAATGGGATCAACGCAGAAGTAGCCGAGCCTCTCGAACTGGTAGCGGCTCCCTGGGGGAGCCTTTGCCAGGCTCGGCTCAACGTAGCACGTCGTCAGGGTCTCAAGCGAATTCGGGTTCAAGAAGGCGCTAAAATCCGTACCGGCCTTTTCAGCCTCAGCGTCTGGGTTCGCCACCTTAAAGAGCCTATCGTAGAGGCGCACCTCGGCCTTCAAGGCGTGCGCTGCTGAGACCCAGTGGATGGTGGCCTTGACCTTTCTCTTGTCCGGGGCATATCCGTCCCTTGTTTCGGGATCATAGGTGCAGTGCACTTCGCGGATCTCACCGGTCTTTTCATCCTTGACGATTCGCTCGCACTTAATAAAGTAGGCATTTCGCAGCCGCGCCTCGCAGCCAAGGGTCAGACGGAAGAAATTTTTGGGGGCCTCTTCCAGGAAATCATCCTGCTCAATGTAAAGCTTGCGCGAGAAGGGGACCTTGCGCGACCCCATGCCGGGGTCTTGCGGGTGATTGGGGGCTGCGAATTCTTCGGTCTTTTCTTCAGGGTAGTTGTCGATGATTACCTTAAGGGGTCTTAACACCGCCATGGCGCGGGGTGCGCGCTGATTGAGATCTTCCCGCACGCAGTGCTCGAGCAGCTCCATATCGACCAGGCTGTCGCGCTTGGCCACGCCGATGCGGTCGCAGAACGCGCGGATCGCCTCCGGGGTGTAGCCGCGCCTGCGCATCCCTGCCAGCGTGGGCATGCGGGGATCGTCCCATCCGCTGACATGACCCTGTTTCACCAGTTCCGCGAGCTTACGCTTGCTCATGACGGTGTGGCTGAGGTTGAGGCGCGCAAACTCGATCTGTTGGGGATGACACGCCGTCTTCAGCTCGTCGAGGATCCAGTCGTACAGGGGGCGGTTGATTTCAAACTCCAGCGTGCAGATAGAATGGGTGATCCCTTCGATAGAATCCGAGAGGCAGTGGGCAAAGTCGTACATCGGATAGATGCACCACGTTGTGCCGGTGCGGTAGTGGGCCTCCTTCTTGACCCGGTAGAGGATGGGGTCGCGCATGACGATATTCGGGGAGGCCATATCGATCTTGGCCCGGAGCACGTGCGCGCCTTCCTCAAACTCACCCGCGCGCATGCGCCTAAAGAGGTCCAGGTTCTCTGCTACCGGGCGGCTGCGATACGGGCTCTCCTTACCCGGCTCAGTCAAGGTGCCGCGGTATGCGCGGATCTCCTCGGGCGATAAACTGCACACATAGGCCTTGTCTGCCGTAATAAGCTGCACGGCATACTCGTACAGGCGCTCAAAGTAGTCGGAGGCAAAGAATTCCCGGTCTGCCCAATCGAACCCGAGCCAGCGGACCGCCGATTTGATCGATTCCACGTATTCGATTGACTCGCCGCTCGGGTCGGTATCATCGAACCGCAAATTACAGGCACCCCTGAAGTCGGCAGCGATGCCGAAGTTGAGGCAGATGGACTTGGCATGCCCGATATGGAGATAGCCGTTCGGCTCAGGCGGGAACCGGGTCGCCACCCGCCCGTCATTTTTATTTGCCTTCAGGTTTTCCGTGATAATATTACGGATAAAGTCAGTCGACGGGGTCTTATGCGCATTTCCAAGGTCTTTACTCATAGTTCGTTACCTTCGGGCATCTTTCTTTCAGTTAAGGTTGACCTTGCACGCAAGGATACCACGGGTGCGAATCGATGTCCATGAGGTAAGAACCGTATGGATGTGTTGTCGATGCACAGGGAGCAAAATCCAACGGGTGGCCCTGGCATTGAGCAAGAGGATACAGGCGATTATGGCGGCAGGCTTCTTTTCCTTGACTTGTCCAGTGCATCTGGTAAACTAGTTGCCACGTTCATAAAAAATATATATAAGAGGAAAAATCAAGGTCCCATCGTCTAGTGGCCTAGGACGTCGGCCTCTCACGCCGAAAACAGGGGTTCGAGTCCCCTTGGGACCACCAATACGATGGACACGGGGTTAGCAACGAAGCTAACCCCCTTTCATTTCATTGTTCCAATAAGCCGAATGGTCCATCAGTCAAGGGATATGGAGGCGACAGGACGATGCAATTGGCGGGGAAAATCAGCGTACAAGCGCCTATTCAAAGGGTATGGGACATGCTCCTGGAACCGGAGACGCTGCAGGCCTGCATACCAGGTATTGAAAAAATAGAACGCCTCGATGAGAAACACTATGCTATCGTGATCATGCAGAAGGTCGGCCCTCTTCCCTTAAGATTTAAGATGAGGGCAACGCTGACCAGGGTCGAGGCCCCGACCCATCTTGAGATCGAAGGGCAACGGGCGGACATGGGGAAGGCCGATCAAGCTGTTCACAAAGTCCGTATCGACTTGCGGGAAACCGCAGGCAATGCCGTGGAGATCTCATACACCGTCGATGCAACTATAGCAGGCACGCTGGCTATGTTTGGAGAGAGGATTATGCAGGCCAAGGCAAAAAAAGTGGAAGCGGAAATTGCTAAGGCCCTGCAGGAAAAACTTAATAACCGGGTATAGAACCAAGGTTCGGTTGATACTCGCTCACAGACCATCAACACGTTGCTCGCGATAAAAGTACTCACCTATGCCACGTTTCATCTTTCTTGTTGACTTTCGTCCAATCAATTGATAATTTTTATCATAGTGAGGTGTAGGGTAATATGATGGGGGCAAAAGGGTTGTTTTTTTGTCTGCTTGTATGGGGGATTATCGCCTGCCCAATCGCCCTGGCCCAGGACACCGACGTCTCGCTGCTGAAGGAGAGGATCATCAATCTCCAAAACATGTATCCTCTCGGCATTCGCACCCTTATCGCCTGTTCCAAGGTGACGGATTATGGGTCCTATGAACCCCTTCCCGACAACAAGGTGAAGGCCGGAGATGTGATCTTTTTCTATTTTGAACCCCAAAACCCCTCCACCAAAAAAGCGGGGGGAACATATGAGATCTGGCTCACCCAGGATATGGTCGTCCTCACCGTACAGCAACAGGAGGTGTTCAAAAAAGAAAATGCCGTCGAGATACATTACCAAACCCGCTCACCCCGTCTCGACATCTATGGCGTTAATCAACTGACATTAACGGATATTCCACCGGGGAGGTATCTCTTCAAGGCGATCTTGCACGATAAGATAAAGGGGGAGGCCGCCTCGGCTACGTGGGCCTTTGTGGTGGTAAAGTGACGATTTTTGTCCATAACATGGACGTAATAGGGCATCTCGAACACGAAAGATCTTTCTTTCTCTTGCCCTTTTTATCCAACTAGCCGTTTTTAAAGGGTATTTATGCCAGATTTCTTTTATTGTCCTTTTTCTTGAAAATTGGCACCCAATATGCTTTAAAGAACTGGGAAAACTCGGTATAAGGAGATGGCCTTGAGCGACGAGCAAGGGGCCCGGTATAAGGTCACCTTTTTAGGGCCTGTCCAAAATGACATCGCCAACGTGAATAAGTTGGCGCAAGGGCTGAAAGATCGCTTTAAGCTCTCCGACGAGGCCGTCACCAAGGTGATGAGGATGGCGCCGGTCGTGATCAAGAAAGATGCCACCTTGGCAGAGGCCCAACAATACAAAGGGGTGCTAGAGGCCATCGGGGCACGGGTTCAACTAGAGCCTATCGAGGAGCCAAGAGAACAACCGCAACAGGTAGAGCAGGACGCTTCTTCTCTCGATCGAGAGCCTCAGATCATCCCCGTTAAGGCAAAAACTCCTCCCCCTTCCCCTGAGACGGCTGCAACGGAGGCCGAGGCGGAGTCGTCGATGACCACCTGTCCTCAGTGCGGGTGTGTGCAGGACAAGACGGATGAGTGCATGCGGTGCGGCATAATCATCTCTAAATTTCTGAAATATCAAGGGGAGGTCAAACCTGCGGGGGTTGAGGGTGTGAGCCCTGGCCCTGCTGCCGGAACCCCTGCAGAGGGACCCCAACCTCAAAGAATCATCGGCACCCCGATCGAGGAACCGACAGGTTCCACCCCCTGGGAGGATATGGCGAGCCTGGGGTTTTTCACCGCTTTTTTCAGGACCATGAAGGAGGTCCTCTTCTCCCCCACTACTTTTTTTAGAAATATGCCTGTGTCCAAAGGGATGGGAAGCCCCCTCTGGTATGGGGTAATTATAAGTTTCTTGGGGACGACCGTCGGCCTCTTAGAGCAATATGCCTTCTCCGGTTTTATCGGGAGTTTTTCCCAGGCGGAAGGCATGGAGGGTGTGAACTTCTTCCAAACCGCTTTTCTTCTCATGTATGTCTTCATCCTCCCTATCCTGATAGCCATCGGCCTCTTTATAGGCAGTGGAATATTCCACATCTGCCTCATGATAGTCGGAGCGGGCAAAAGGGGGTTCGAGGCCACCTTCAGGGTGGTGTCCTATACCAGCAGCAGTCAGGCCTTCGCGCTCGTGCCTTTCTTGGGAGGATTCATCATCGTCATTTACAATCTCGTTCTGTGGACTATCGGCTTCAGGGAAAGCCACCGCACCACCACCGGAAGGGCATTCATCGCCGTATTACTCCCCATGATTATTATGTCGTTCCTCATCGGCTTATTAGTTTTTGCTATCATTATCCCCCTCATTTTTTCGCAAGGCCAGCCGACGATGGAACAACCGCCCCAGAGCTTTTGATAATCCGCCCAAAACTATTTTTCAGTCTTCCAGAAGATCGGGAAGGATAGCGATGAGAAACTTTTTGTCGATCTCCCAGACCCCCTTCATCAATCCCCTGACCTTACCCCACGGGACAGCGGGATCCTTTATCTCCTGGGTCAAACGCTGCAGCAGGGCCTTCTTCCCCTTCACCCTCAGCAGCTCCTCCATGGTCTTCTGAACCTTGCGCATCTCCACAGCGGGGTCCTTTATCTGCTCCTCCAGTTCCATGAGAAGCTCCTCCACCCTTGCCTCCTCGCTGCGGATGCTAGGCACCCCTTCCAAGGCCTCCTCGAGGGTGGCCTGCACCCTCTCCAAGCCTTTCGTATCCTTCTCTAATTCGTGAAGCAGCTCCGCGATATCCTTTTCGCGCTTCCGCTCGCTCACCTCCGCTACTGGCGCCTTTTTTCGCCTCCGTTCAGGCATCTCCTTGGCCGGCGCCTGGGGGGGTGTTTCCGGAGGTATCGGCGGGGGTGGCGGGGGCACATCCGAAGGCGCCTGTTCAGCCGCCGGGATAGCCTCTTCCTGCAAGGCCCCCTTGCTTACGGTGCTGATGAATTCCTCTTCATCTATCCCCTTCCCCTCCTCCCCGAGGAAGTGCGATACCTTCAAGGCCTCATCGAGCAGGGTCCGTGCCCGCTCCAGATCCATCTTGAAGACGGCCTTCCCCTTCCCCCTGATATCATGCTCCTCCTCCCACATCCGATCTTCTCTGCGGCGGGAATTCAGCTCTTTGAATTTCGTGAGGATGGGGGAACTTTCACCATAGATTGCCTTGAGGGTAGACCTCGCCTCTTTCTTCCATTCTTGGAATTTGGGATGCTGGTGATCGATCCCCTCATGCTTCAGGGTGTCGATCTCATCCATCAGCCTCTGCAGTTTTTGTCTGTCCTGTTCTCTCGGCATGATCAGTGCTTAAAGGCCCTTTGGCCGGTGAAGACCATGGTGACCTGAGGAGCGGCCTCATTGCAGGCCTCAATGGACTCGAAGTCCCGCTCCGATCCCCCGGGGTGCACTATCCCTGTCACCCCTTCTTTGATCCCGACCTCCACCCCGTCGCGGAAGGGGAAGAAGGCATCGGAGACCATGACGGCCCCCTTGATCCCTCCCCGTTCCTGCTTTACCCGGTTATCTATCTCCGCCTTCTGTGCGCGGTCCCTCTTCCCCGCCGCGACCTCCTGTTCCAACTGCTTATACGGAATGCCATGGCTCCGGAAACAGAGGGCGTCGGCATACTTGGTATATGCCTTGAAGACGGCGATCTCCGCCACCCCCACCCGATCCTGTTCGCCAGTCCCGATGCCCACGGTGACCCCATCTTTTACATAGAGCACGGAATTGGAGGTCACCCCCTGCTCCACACACCAGCCAAAGAGCATATCCTCGTATTCGGCGTCGGTGGGGGTCCTGGCTATCCGGTACTCCTTGCCTTGATAAAAGGCGACAGCCGGCTTAAAGTCCTCGGGGGCAGATATGGCGTTGAGGGGTGACTGCTGGACGATGATGCCTCCATCGATGAGGGATTTGAAGTCGACAAACCTGAGGGTCCGATACCGCTTGAGGCCCTCCATGTGCCCCAGCTTTATGATCCTGAGGTTTTTTTTCTTCTTTAAAATCGCCAGGGCCCCTTCCTCATAGTCCGGGGCCACCACCACCTCCAGGTAGTTCTTCTCCATTAATGCGGCAGTGGTCTTATCAATCGGTCGATTGAAGGCTGCACACCCACCAAAGGCGGCGATCCTGTCGGCCATATTGGCCCTTTCATAGGCCTCGGCCAGGGTCTCCCCGTACGCCACGCCACAGGGGTTGTTGTGCTTCATAATGGAGACAGCCGGTTTCTCGGTGAGGAACTTTAAGATATTGAGGGCATTGTCGACATCGGTCAGATTGGTCTTGCCCGGATGTTTGCCCGACTGCACCATATCATCCTCCGTGATGGCGCTGACCAGACCGTTGCCCGGGTCAATGAACCGGCAGTCGCCCAGGACCAGATTCCCGTTGACCAGCTCATACAGGGCCGCCTCCTGGCCGGGGTTCTCGCCATACCTGAGCCCCTTCTCGATGACCTCACCGGTCCCTTCATCGGGGATCTTCCATGCGCGCTTCCGATAGACGAGGGTCTGATCTCCAAACTGGATGACCATATCCTTGGGGAAGTGATCGTCCATGATGGTTCGGTAGGCCTTTTTATAATCCTTCATCTGCTCTCTTGTACCTCCTCATGTTTTTTCTCTCCTGTGGAGAATGCTGAATTCGTTCTTATCTCCAGCAAACGGCACACAGACACCCCGACAGTTATCCCCCATCGCCGCCCCCTGAGGACAATCCCCTGGTGGCGATGGCGGTTACTGCGCAGACCCTACCTTTTACACAGCACGCGCACAAAAAAGCAAGAGAAATGAAGCAGCCTTACTTTTCCTTTGCGCCGACGACCTTCTTGAGAAAGGGCTCAAAGAGGTCAATGGGTATCGGGAAGAGGGTGGTCGAGTTGTTCTCCGCCGCCACCTCTCGCAAGGTCTGCAGGAACCGCAACTGCAGGGCCACGGGGTGCTTCTCTATGATCCCAGCGGCGTCGGCGAGGCGCTGGGCTGCTTGGTACTCACCCTCGGCGTTGATGACCTTGGCCCTTCGCTCCCGCTCTGCCTCGGCCTGTTTCGCCATGGACCGCTGCATCTCCTGGGGGAGGTCGATGTGTTTGATCTCCACCAGGGATATCTTGATCCCCCAGATATCGGTCTGCTTGTCGAGGATGCCCTGGAGCTTGTGGTTGATCTTCTCCCGCTCCGCCAGGATCTCATCCAACTCCGCCTGCCCTACGATGCTGCGCAGGGTGGTCTGGGCCAACTGACTGGTGGCATAGAGATAATCCTCCACCTGTACCACTGCGTCCTGAGGAGACATCACCCTGAAGTAGATCACCGCATTTACCTTAATGGAGACGTTGTCCTTGGTGATGACATCCTGAGGCGGGACATCCAGGACCACCGTCCTCAGCGTGATCCTCACCATCTTTTCGATCCCCGGGATGATGAGAAAGAGCCCTGGTCCCCTGGCCCCAACGAGCCTCCCCAGCCTGAAGATAACACCCCGCTCGTACTCCTTGCAGACCTTGACGGCGGAGCTCAAGATGATAAAAATAAAAATAACACCTATAACTATAAACGTTGCCATAATTTCCCTCCTTCTCTCGTCTTATATTTTTATTACTCTTACCTTCATCCCGTCCATTTCCTTTACCTGCACCTTCTCGCCGGCCTTGATCTCTTCCTCCGCCACCGCATTCCAGAGTTCGCCGCGGATCTCCACGACGCCTTCCGGCTTCAGATCAATCGTGGCAACCCCAATTCTGCCTACCAGACCTTCCCTGCCGGTGGTGGGCCGGCGTCGATGGGCCCGCACGACCATGATGAGGGCAAAGAGGAAGAACGCGGCGCTTACCACCACCACGGGCAGAATAAATTTTACAAAGGAAATCCGGAGGAATTCCGCCGGGCTATCGATGAGCATGATAGAACCCAAAAGGAGGGAGATCACCCCCGCGACGGAGAGAAGCCCGTAGCTGGTAATCTTGACCTCCGCGATGAACAGGATGATGCCCAAAAGAATCAGGGCGATCCCCGCGTAGTTGATCGGCAGCATCTGCAAGGCGAAGAAGGCCAGGATGATACAGATCCCGCCGATGACCCCGGGGAGGATCACCCCGGGATTGGCGAGCTCGAAGAAGAGTCCGTAGATACCCAGCATGAGGAGGATGTAGGCGATATTGGGATTCGATATGATGGAGAGGAGCTGGTCACGAAATGACATCTTTAAGTGCTTCGTCTCCGCGCCTTTGACCTTGAGTACGATCACATTGCCAGGGGAGATCTCTACCCGCCTGCCGTCGATCCTGCTGAGGAGGTCGTCTAAACTGGGGGATACCAGATCAATGACGCCCAATTTCAGGGCCTCATCCTCTTTCACCGACACGCTTTCTCTTACCGCCTGTTCGGCCCATTGTTCGTTTCTCCCCCTCTGCTTGGCGATGGTCTTGATATAGGCAACACTGTCGTTGAGGATCTTGGCCTCCATCTTATCGTCCATCTTCTCACCCAGCTGCACGGGGTGTGCCGCACCGATATTGGTCCCCGGTGCCATGGCTGCTATATGGGCGGCCATGGTGATAAAAACGCCGGCCGAGCCGGCCCGGGAGCCGCTGGGTGCCACGTAGACGATGATGGGGATTTGAGCGGTAAGGATGCGCTTGACGATGGAGCGCATCGACTCCATGAGCCCCCCGGGGGTATCCATCTGGAGCACCAGACACGAGGCCCCCTCCTTTTCTGCCTTCTCAATCCCCTTGGTGATATATCCCGCCGTGGCGGGGTTTATGATCCCATCGATCTTGAGGAGATAGATAACATTATTCTGAGCAGAAATGATGGAGATCCATGCGGAAACAATGAATAAGGACAAAAAAACCTTTTTTAACATCGCCCCCTTACAAGCTTTCATCGATTTATCAAATTGTACCCAGGAAGTAATCTCCCTGTCAACAGAAAAGCCTGCGGCACTAAAGGGGGACAAATTGACCTGTAACCTTTGCATAGAGGGACGGGATGAAGATTTGCCTTGCTTTTCTCCCGACTTCCTGTTATAAGGTATGTCATGCCATACAATCGAGTGGTATGCCTCAGAGCAATCATGGGATTGCTGCTCCCCCTCTTTCTGACGTCAGCAATAGGATGTGCCATCCTGCCATGGAAGAAATCCCCGTCGCCCTACACAAAGGCGGAATTAGCCCGCTTATCGGACAAGGATATCTATGTCATCGACGGGGAAAAGTACGTCAAGGTCCAGACAGGAAGAGACGAAAAAGGGAATGTTCAATATGCCTATGTAAAGGTTGACCGCTACTTGGCAGGAGAGGTAGAGCCTGTATCTCTTGAGCGGGAGCAGATAAAGAAGGAGGAAGTTAAAGGGGTAGAGCGAGAGACTGAAGAAGGGACGGCAACAGTGGCGGTACGCGAGCCGGCAAAGCGGGAAACCCATCCCGCTACCTCAAAACTTCTTAAACACCCTTACCTCAAACGCAAGATAGCGGTCCTCCCCTTTGAAGACCGCACCACGTTTACCCTTGAGAAATTCGGGGAGGCCATAGCTGATAGATTGGCCAAGAGGATGGAGGCCAAGGTCTTCACCTGTCTGGTGATGGATCGGGAGATGGTCAGGCTTACCCTCGCAAAAGCGGGCCTCACCCCTGCGGATCTCAAAGACCCTGCAAAGGCAAAATTGCTTAACAAGGCGTTGGGAGTGCAGGGGATCATTGTGGGAACGGTCTATGGTCCCTTTGTCAGCACTACAACTGAAGCCGAAGATGAAAAGGTTTCTATGGCCATTGTACGAATAGATGCGAATTTCATCGATGCTGCCCAGGGGCGCATTGCAAGGAAATTTGTCGCCACCAATCCCGCGGCCGGCAGTGAAGAATTTGGGGTGTTGTGTGATGAAAAGGCCAAATACCGGGCCATAGATATGGTCATAGATCAGATCATGGCTCAGGTCGTCGATGAAATAAATGGTATGGATTGGCTGACGCGAATCGCTTTGGTTGAGGGGAATACGGTCTACCTCAATGCGGGTTATCAGACAGGTCTCAAAAAGGGTGACCTCCTGGAGGTATATCCCGCGGGAGACCCCAGCGGAACGAATCCCATTGGAAGGATACAGGTCTCCAAGCTGTTCGGTGTCGATGCTGCAGTAGCTCAGGTAATACAAGGGAGGGTTCAGGTGGACGCTGTAGTAAAACCACCTCCTCAGGGTTAACAAAAGGCTTAGGAGGGTGATAGAGTAACAAAGAAAGGGAGGGGTGGAGCAGATGTTTGAAAAAGGGGACTTCGCCGTTTATCCCGGTCATGGCGTGGGGGCCATCGAAGGCATCGAGAGTATGGATATGGGGGGAAAGGTGCAAGACTTCTATGTGCTCAGCATCCTTGACACAAAGATGACCATCAAGATCCCGAAGGAGAGCGCCTGTATCGCCGGCATGAGGGAAGTGATTGACCCGGAAAAGATCCCAGAGGTCTATGAGATTCTGAAGTGCACGAAGACCCCCAACAATCATCAGCCGTGGAATCAGAGATATCGCGGCTATATGGAAAGGATTCAGAGTGGTTCTATATTTGAGGTGGCCAAGGTATTCCGCGAGCTCTACTCTCTAAAAGGCGAGAAAGGGCTTTCCTTCGGAGAGAGAAAGCTAATGGATACGGCCAAGAGGCTCCTCATCAAGGAGTTGGCCGTCTCGAAGGATGCTGAAGAGGCGGACGTCGGGAAGGAAATCCAAGGCATCTTGCCTTAAGTACAGAAAGGCCTTATCATACTTTTTTCCTTTTAAATTTTTATCCGCTCATCTTATCCGAGCTGATACGTGGGTTAATTTCCTTTCCCTTCATCCCGCCTGAATGAAACGTTCACATCGATCACCATACGGTACGATCAGGAGGTGTCATATGGGGCGGATAGGTCTAAACATCGTGCGCATATCCTTGTTTGCCTTTTGTTTCCTCGCGGGGATATACGTGGGTCCGGAGTTCATGAATTCCCCTTACGCTTCCCTTTGGGGAGGGATCAGTGGAGGGTTGATCGCCGCTGCCGTCGTCTTCTTGGAGATCGGCATCAAGCGGGCCTCGGGCAAAGGCATTGTCGGTGCGCTCATCGGACTGGTGGTTGCGTTCTTCGTTACCTATCTGACCACCACGATCTCCATCCCTTCCGCTTGGAGGCAAACGAATCTCTACCCCCTTATCTATATCTTGACCGGATATCTGGGGATCATGATCGGGGTTTGGAAGGGAAAGGAATTCAACCCGGTCAACTGGAAGATTCTCAGCAAGACAGGCCCTCGGGGTGAGGTGCCCAAGATCCTCGATACCAGCGTCATCATCGACGGGAGGATTGCCGACGTCTGTGAAACGGGATTTCTCGAGGGACCCTTCATCATCCCCCAGTTTATCCTGCGCGAGTTGCAGCATATCGCCGATTCTTCCGACCCCCTCAAGAGGAACCGGGGCAGGAGGGGGCTGGACATCCTCAACCGGATACAAAAGCAAAGCGACCTGGAGGTGAGGATATCGGACCAGGACTTTCCGAAATTGCAGGAGGTAGATGCCAAGCTGATTGAATTGGCCAAGAGGATCAACGGGAGGATCATTACCAACGATTTCAACCTGAATAAGGTGGCCGAGCTTCTGGGGTTGACGGTCTTGAACATCAACCAGCTGACCAACGCCTTGAAGCCCGTCGTCCTCCCTGGAGAGACCATCCATATCCAGATCCTCAAGGAAGGGAAAGAGCCGGGCCAGGGGGTAGCCTATTTGGATGACGGCACCATGGTCGTGGTGGAGGAGGGGAAAAAGATCATCGGCAAGGAGCTCGATGTTATGGTCACCAGCGTACTGCAGACCACGGCAGGCAGGATGATCTTCGCTCGACCCAAGGATGAGGAACCTGTCACCGAGGAGCCGTCGGTGCGGGCAAGGAAAGCGCATGGCTGAGCAAAGGAGCCCAGAATACCGGATAGGGATGGGTTATGATGTACACCCCTTTGCCGAGAATCGCCCCTTAATCCTGGGGGGAATAACGATCCCGTACCATCAAGGGCTTGCCGGGCACTCGGACGCCGATTGCCTTGCCCATGCGATCTGCGACGCCCTCTTGGGAGCCATCTCCGAGGGGGATCTCGGGAGGCACTTCCCCGACTCTGACCCCCAGTATAAGGATGTGGAGAGCCTGCTGCTTTTGAAAAAGGTGGTTGAAATGGTGGAGCGGAAGGGCTTCAGGATAACCAACATCGATGCCACCATCGTGGCGCAAGTCCCTCAGCTGGCACCCTATCGCCTTCTGATGGAAGAAACGATCGCTACGGCCGTAAAGGTTGAACATGAGCGGGTGAACGTCAAGGCCACCACGACCGAGGGGTTGGGCTTTATCGGCAGGGGCGAGGGGATAGCTGCCTATGCCATAGCCCTGCTGGAGGGGAGATGAAGCAGGGGGTGAGAGTCAGATTTGCCCCGAGCCCGACAGGGTTGTTGCACATCGGCAACGCCAGAACAGCCCTGTATAATAAACTCTTTGCCCTGCAACATAACGGGGTCTTCATCCTCAGAATTGAGGATACTGATGTCGCCCGGCTCGATCCCACTGCCGAGGCTACCATCATGGAGGACCTGCGCTGGATGGGGCTCGTGTGGGACGAGGGCCCGGCTGCGGGAGGAGGGCACGGTCCCTACCGCCAGTCCGAACGCACGGAGATCTATCAGGAGTACGCCCAGCGGCTCCTTCGGGAAGAGAAGGTCTATCCATGCTTTTGCACGCCCGAAGAGCTGGCCGAGATGCGCGAGCAGTTGCTGGCCGGGGGTCAGACGCCTCGTTATGGCGGCAGGTGCCGGGGGCTCTCACCCCAGCAGGTCAAGGAACTGGAGCGCGAGGGGAAGAAGCCCTCGCTGCGCTTCAAGGTCCCTGACGGGGTTACCGTGATACGGGATATCATCCATGGGAAAAAGGTATTCGAAAACAAATTGATGGGCGATTTCGTCATCATGCGCTCCGATGGCACGCCGGCCTACAACTTCGCCGCCGTGGTCGATGATGCCTCGATGGGGATCACCCACATCATCAGAGGTGAGGATCACCTCCCCAACACCCCGCGCCAGATCATCCTCTACGAGGCCTTCGGGTTCACCCCCCCCAGCTTTGCGCATCATCCACTGTTGGTGGCCCCTGATGGGGAGAGGCTGAGCAAGAGGCATGGTGCGGTCTCAGTGCGGGCCTACCGGGAGCAGGGGTTTCTCCCCGAGGCCGTGGCAAATTACCTCGCCCTGCTCGGGGGAGGGATAACGGGCGGTGAGGAGATCATGTCGTGGAAACAGCTGGTTGAGCGCTTCTCCTTGGAGGGGATCGCGAGGAGCCCTGCGGCATTCGATATGGGGAAGCTCCGTTGGCTCAACCGTGGACATATGCGCGCCATGAGGGGCAAGGAGATCCTTCCCCATGCCCGCCCCTTTCTCCAGGATCTCCCCCTCGAGGGGGTTACGGAAGCATGGCTAGTGCAGGTATTGGATGCAATCAAAGAAAATGTCGAGACCCTTGCCGAGCTCAGGGGTCATATTTCCGTCTTTCTGCCAGGGGGGTTTTCCATAGAAGAAGAAGCCCGATCAATCCTTGCCGAGGATGGGGCTCTGGCAGCTGTCAAGGCCATAGAAGAGATCGTGGCAGGGATGGAGGATGTAAAGGAGGAGGATTTCTCCGGGATAGTTGCCGCGCTCAAAAAGCGCACCGGGCTCAAAGGGAAACAGCTCTTCGCCCCTATCAGGGCGGCCCTCACCGGCAGGGCCGAGGGACCGGAGCTAAAAAAGGTGCTTCCCCTCTTGGGTAAGAGGATGATCTTGGAAAGGTTGGCCCAGGCGTTGAGATAGTATAGGGTAATTTCTCATGACTTTTGTGTCGTCCATAAATCCGGCTAAGGACGGTAAAAATGTTATCCGCCCCCTCACCCGCTGGCGGGAGAGGGTAGGGGTGAGGCCGAAGGTGGCCCTTTGGCCAGTGGATATGATCTCAGGTGTTTTCCCCCTCACTGCCGCTTTGCGGCATCCCGTATTCCCTGATTTATGCACAGCGGAGCGGGACTTTATCCTTGTATGTTTTTTATATCTTATGCATATATTATATCTTTCATGGTTAGGGACGTGGCAGATCGTTTTATCCTTGGGAGAGGGTGAGCCCGTGGGAGAGCGAGGGTCGCCACGTCCTTCTCTGA
>Ga0214474_1000071_pt1 | contig 54540 bp, 52 predicted proteins | sample RVTome_2_FD_187335 | JGI IMG/M metagenome (GOLD analysis project Ga0214474, IMG submission 187335) | Soil microbial communities from uranium-contaminated site in the Upper Colorado River Basin, Wyoming, United States - RVT95D214 HiSeq ... | reverse complement strand
GATGCGAGAACTGATATAACAACCGAATTGCTTTCAGAAAAGGGTTATTCAGTTATGGTAGAGACAGAGGAAGGAAATGAGGAAGAGATGCTCTTTTTCCAGAGGGATTTCGAAAAGAAGTTTTACTCTGATGAAACAAACAGGGTTTTCTGTAAAACTTTTATAGAGAATGCCATAAAAGACCCGATCAGCAGTGAAATAGGGAAGTCTATAATTTACTGCGTAAGCCAAAATCATGCATCAAAAGTCACTCAAATTTTGAATGAGTTTGCAACCCTTCTTTATCCGGGCAAATACAAGTCAGATTTTGCGGTGCAGGTTACTTCCAATATCTCAGACGCACAGCAGTTTGCTATCAATTTTTCGGATAAGAACAATAATCTTAATGGTAGAACAGAATTCATAGAGGGCTATAAATCAAGCAAGACAAGGGTGTGCGTTACAGTTGGAATGATGACAACAGGCTATGATTGTCAGGATATTTTGAATCTCTGCATGATGAGGCCCGTTTTTTCACCAACGGATTTTATACAGATAAAGGGAAGGGGCACAAGAAAATATCTTTTCACTCATTCTGTGAAAGAAGGTCATGAAGTTGAGGCGCTAAAGGCGAGCAAAGACAAGTTCAAGCTTTTCGACTTCTTCGCAAATTGCGAATATTTTGAAGAGAAGTTCAATTATGATGAAATCCTGAAGCTCCCAGTAAAAGCTATCTACACTGGAGGCGGAAGCGGCGGAGGAGTAAGTGCTGAAGAATTTGCAAGTTACAGTCCCGACCCGTTGAAAACACTTACTGAAAAGGCAGTTGGTTTAGAGGGAATGAAGATAGACAGAAAGTTCTTCAACAGATTTGAAGAAACGGTCAAAGATGACAAGTTTATCAAGGAAAACTTTGAGAAGGGTAACATGGAAATTGTTGAAGAGTATGTCAGAAATAAAATATTCGATAAGCCTGAAGACTATTTCAATCTCGATAAATTAAGAAAGGCCATAAAATTAGACCGTCGTTTAAACATCAGGGAGATAATAGAAAAGATATTTGGATTGATTACGGACTTCAAGACAAAGGATGAACTGCTTGAAGAAGAATTCGAAAAGTTTGTTTCCATTTACAAACCAGACAGCAAATATGTTTTGCCTATAAAACTGTTTTTGAAGGCTTATATCACTGATAATGAAGTACGGGATATTGTTGAAACAAAAGAATACAGCCGTTTTGCCACAAATCCAAAAGTTACTATGGCAGATTTCAAGGAGTTGAATAGCTGGCGAAATGTCATCCCCGAATATGTAAAAGATTATGTTTCATTAAATAAATACATGTAGGAGTCTTAATGTTAGACCTGGAAACAAGAAGAAGAATAGATAATGCCAGAGATATTCTTGTAGGCAAAGTACCTGACCCGAAGTCTCAGGTTGAGCAGATAACCATCGCCTTGATTTATAAGTTCATGGACGACATGGATAACGAGGCCAAAGAGCTTGGCGGTAAAGCATCCTTCTTTAAAGGAGAATTTGCGAAGTATTCTTGGTCGAATATTTTTGATCCTACTCTTGGGGGACTGCAACTCATAAATCTTTATGGTGAGGCAATCACCAGAATGAATCAGAATAAATACATCCCCCAGCTTTTCAGGGATATTTTTAAGAATGCTTTTCTGCCTTACCGTGACCCTGAAACATTGAAAAGTTTTCTGAAAGAGATTAATGATTTTAATTATGATCACAGTGAGCGTTTGGGTGACGCCTTTGAATATCTCCTTTCTGTTTTGGGTGTTCAGGGCGATGCGGGATCTTTGCGCACGCCGAGGCATATTATAGACTTTATTGTTGAAGTTATTGATCCGAAGAAGAACGAGACAATTCTTGATCCCGCCTGCGGCACATCCGGATTTCTGATTTCTTCATACAAACATATCCTTAAACAAAACACAGACAATAAAAAAGGATTAACCCCTGATGACAGGAAGCGATTAATGAACAGCATCACAGGTTATGACATCTCGCCTGATATGGTTAGGCTGTCGCTTGTGAATATGTATCTGCATGGATTTCAAACCCCAAAGATTTATGAATATGATTCCCTTACAAGCGATGACAGATGGAATGATACCTTTGACATAATCCTTGCTAATCCGCCTTTCATGACACCTAAGGGCGGCATTCGTCCGCACAAACGCTTCCAAATTCAGGCGAATCGCTCAGAGGTCTTGTTTGTGGATTACATAATGGAGCATATCGCAACTGACGGTAGGGCGGGCGTTATCGTGCCAGAGGGGATTATCTTTCAGTCTGGGAATGCCTATAAACTACTACGCAAGACGCTTGTGGACAATAATTACTTATATGCGGTTGTTTCATTGCCCGCCGGTGTGTTTAATCCGTATTCAGGGGTGAAGACGAGTATTTTACTGATGGATAGAACCCTCGCAAAGCGAACAAAAGATATACTTTTTATAAAGATTGAAAACGACGGCTTTGATCTGGGCGCACAGAGGAGGGAGATTGATGAAAATGATTTGCCTAATGCCTTGAGCATCTTGCAGAAATATAAGCAGAGTTTTATTGAAGGCAGGAATTTTATATTTTTTAAAAAAGAAAAGGAGCTTGCCCATGCTGTTTCAAAAGCTAAGATTGCCGAAAGCGGCGATTTTAACCTGACGGGGGATAGGTATAGAGAAAGAATTGCTCATTCTCATAAAGACTGGCCGATGGTGGAACTGGAAGAAATATTTGAAGATGTCAAATATACAAATAAAATACAAAAATCAGCATTTCTTAAAACAGGCCGCTATCCAATAATTGACCAATCGGAAAACTTTATAGCAGGTTATTGGGACGATGAAGATGATGTTTTCAAGATTAACAAGCCAGTTGTTATTTTTGGAGATCATACGAGAAACTTCAAATATATTGATTTCGCTTTTGTATTGGGTGCTGACGGTGTCAAAATTCTTCAGCCAAATAAAAATGTAGACTCAAAATATCTTTATTATATTTTGAAAAGTTTAGGAATTAAAAACCTCGGTTATTCACGACATTTCAAGGAATTGAAAAACAAAAAAATCCCACTCCCTTCTCTTCCCATTCAGCAAGAAATCGTAACAGAGATGGACGGCTATCAAAAAATCATTGATGGCGCAAGGCAGATAGTGGAGAACTATAACCCGAGGGTAAAAGTTGATGAGAGTTGGGAGATGGTGGAGTTGGGAAAAGTGTGTAATTTTATGACAGGCGGTACGCCTACATCAACGGTAAAAGAATATTACGAGAATGGAACTACACCTTGGTTAGTGTCTGGTGATATTCATAAAGGGGAAATCTTTGATTGTGAAGGTCGGATTACTAAGAAAGGCGTAGAAAACTCAAACGCTAAATTTTTACCTAAAGATTCTGTCCTAATTGCTCTTAATGGTCAGGGAAAAACCCGGGGCACTGTGGCTTTATTAAGGATGGAGAAAGCTACATGCAACCAATCTTTAGTATCTATTAACCCGAAGGATAAAAATATACTCTTATCAGAATTTATATATTACCAGTTAAAGTCAATATATCAAGGAATAAGAGAAATCACAGGCGATAATCAAAGAAGCGGATTGAATATCTCAATTGTTAAGGCTATCAAAATACCGCTCCCTCCTCTTAAAATCCAAAAACAAATCGTCGCGCAGATCGAAGAAGAGCAAAAGCTTGTTGAGGCAAACAAGAAATTGATTGAGATTTTTGAGGGAAAGATAAAGGCAAAGATTGCAGAGGTGTGGGGATAGGCATGGAAGAAAAAGTAAACGAACTTAGGAACTACCTGCCGATCTACTTTGAGAGCAAAGAGAATAACGAATATGTTGAATATTTAACTTCTGCATATCTGAAAAATGTTGAGGCTGAAAAATATCAGTTTTCGTTTATCGCCTTCCATATCCTCTACATGTGTTTTATATACAAAACAATCTGGTCTCTGAAAAAGAATGGCGACACGGCAAATTTCAACGCTATTATGAATTCTTGCCGGCACAAACATAAGCTATCTGTTTACTCTTCTCTGTTTGATATTTCTGTCTTAGGGGAGACAGACTCATTTAATTTTATAAGGCTTTTCCCTTTCCACCAGAATGATATTGATAAATTTTCGCATCCGGTCGAGGTCAGAAACCATTGTGCCCACGCAAGCGGCAAGTTGCATTATAAAGATGAAGAGATTGAAGAATATGTTTGCAAAGAGCTTGAGTATATTTCACAGATTCAACAAAAATCTGAACCAATATTGAAGAAGATATTTATGGAATTTTTGCATGAGAATTGGGATCCAGAGAAAAGGCCATTTAGTACGTCAGAAACTGCGATTGATGATTTCATAAGAAAAAATATGTTTTCTGTCAAAGACATTGAATACCTAATAAGGCTTGATATCCCCGAACTCGGCAAGAAGTCAAACAACAAGAAAATAATATACATGAAAGTTTTATATCTGGTTTTTTTGTCCATCGCTCAGAAATTTGTTGAATATGATGGCAATCTGTTTATTGACAGGCTTTCCTTGCTTATGCATGGTTTTAAGGAGCAAAGAGAGATTTCAATTGAGACTCTTGTGAATGACGAGTTTTCAGGTTTTGTTCAAAGTCTAAGCTATGAAGATAAAAAGAAATTTGAAAAAATATTAAAAGTTAAGATAGAGAAATATCAATATGCGTAGAAAGGAATTCAATGAGCTGGGAAAATACATGCATATCATCCCGCACAAAAGGCGGAACGGGATAAGGATCATACAAGGAGAGAAATAAAAATGATAAGAAGTCCGGAAATAAAAGTTAATCCTGCCGTGCTGAAAACACTCCGTGAAAGTTCTGGATATACAGTGAGGAAATAGCATGAAAATCAAGACTACTGCTGTAGATGGAAGAGCTTGAGATTGTCTACGAGCCATAGAGTGGATGGGAAAATAAGGATAGTGTAAAATAGTTATCAAGAGGGGGTAAATATGCTTACTGAGCTAAAACAAAAGGACATTATAAATGTTAAACAGTATGTAACCGACAAGAAAGGGCATAAAGTGGCGGCAATTCTCGAGATAGAGGAACTTACAAGAATAAAGGAGTTACTTGAAGATCTTTCGGATTTGAAGGCTATTGAAGACAGAATTGCTGAACCTGAAGGAGCCTACGAAGCGTATAGCCGCAAGAGAAAATCCCGCTTACATGTATAGGCTTACCATTAAGAAATCTGCCCAGAAGGAATTAGACAGTATCACTGAACAACAATTTCTAAAAATCGATAAAGCAATCCTGTCTTTAAGAGAAACCCCTTTCCCGTATCCTCAATCAAAAAAACTTAAGGGCAAGGATAAATGTAGGCTTCGTGTAGGGGATTACCGGGTTGTTTACACAGTCAATGAGGAACAGAAGACTATTACTATTTTTCGGGTAAGACATCGGAAAGATGTTTACAGATAAGAAAGAGTATTGGGAAAAGGAAAAAAGGGACAGGTACATTATCTCCATGGCAGAGGTATGAGATTGAGATTGTGGAAAGGATAGATCCAGTTATCCTCTATTCAACATGGAAAAAAGATTATGTTGATCTTGTTGAGAAAATATTTGTTTATGTTCAACCCGAACGGATTACCATAGGCGAGTATCGACCATCGAAGGGCCTTGCCTCACACATTGGCTCTCGCTTTCCTAATTCCCCTCTTCTTAAGATCAACTCGGGGTTGATTAATGACGGTGCAAAGCTACGATACCCGGACGCACACCGCTTAACTATGTTCAGAGCCATTATCGATGCAATAAAGAAGCATGATAAAAAGATTAAAATTGCCCTCTGCAAAGAGGACATCAAAATTTGGAAAAGCCTTGACATGCAGATAAATGGATTACAATGTAACTGTCTTGGTTAGATTATTGCCTCTATGAACACTTCCACAAATAAAATTAAAACCAAAGTCTTTTTTCTCATAATTTTCGGAATAGCAATGGGTTTTCTCGAAGCTGCGGTTGTTGTGTATCTCAGGCAGATTTATTACCCTGAAGGATTCGCTTTCCCTTTAAAGGCAATGGCCCTCGGAGAACTTTCCATAGAATACCTAAGGGAGATTTCGACCATAGTCATGCTTTTCTCAATCGGCATCATCGCAGGGAGATATTTTTATGACAGGTTTGCATATTTTCTCTTCTGTTTCGGCATCTGGGACATCTTCTATTATGTGTGGCTCAAGATACTCCTTAACTGGCCGTCTTCTTTGCTCACATGGGATATTCTCTTTCTCATACCAATTGTATGGGTTGGTCCTGTTTTATCGCCGTTCATTTGCTCGGTAACCATGATCTTCATTGCGGGATGCATCCTGTTTTTTCAACAAAAAGGGTTTAATATAAAGATAAGGCTATTTGATTGGGCACTGTTATTTTCAGGCGCTTTTGTTATCTTTCTAACCTTTATCTGGGATTACTCACAAATGATTATCAAAGGTGGATTCATTATAAAATTTTTTGCATTAGGAACAGATACTGAATTTCAAAGGAAATTTTCTTCTTTTATTCCATCTTCATATAAATGGTTTTTTTTCATCATCGGAGAAATTCTCATCATCTGCTTTCTTATATTGTTTTGCAAAAGAACAAGGTCAACTTTTAAAGGGTAATGACGTAGTTTAAATACGGGAAAAGGGAGAGTACGGGAAAAGGGGACTTGCTGCTTTATTTATGGACTGGTAATACTTTCCTGTTTTCCCAAAGCCTGCAACTTGTCTTAATTCCACAGTCCACAAAATTTTCCATATCCCTTGTTGCTGATAATATTGACATACGTATCTACATTGTTTATACTTATTTTATTAAAGCAAACAGGAGGATGACAATGTTGACAAAGGCATTAAAATGGGGAAACAGTCTTGCAGTAAGGATCCCGAGTGTGCTCAGCAAGGAATGTGGGATTGAAGAAAATACAAACATTGAGATTGTTCGCAGAGACGGGGAGATTATTATAACCCCTGCCAGAAAAGGGTATTCCCTTGATAAGCTTCTTGCCGGAGTAACAAAGAACAACATTCATTCCGAATTTGACACCGGGCGACCGGTTGGCAAGGAAGCGCTTTAATGGGTTATATACCTGAGAGAGGAGATGTCGTATGGATTAACCTTGATCCACAGACTGGTCATGAACAGGCAGGGTTTCGCCCTGTCCTTGTCCTTTCACCTGCCGCATACAACGAAAAAGTGGGTCTGATGCTCTGCTGTCCCATAACGAACCAGGTTAAAGGCTATCCTTTTGAAGTCCAGATTAGAGATAATCCGAAAGTTAGCGGTGTTATCCTTTCGGACCAAGTGAAAAGTCTTGACTGGAAAACGCGAGGCGCGAAGAAGAAAGGAAGGATTTCAGATGATGAGCTTTCAGAAGTATTAAACAAACTCAGAGCGATATTTGATTTTTAGTTTCAAATTCTAAAGGAGGGAAAAATAAACACTATGTTACCTGAACTTAAATATGACGATAAAGGTTTAATTCCGGCTATTATACAGGACGTAAAAAACGGTGATGTTTTGATGATGGCCTATATGAACAGGAAGTCCCTTGAAATGACACTTGAGACAGGATTTACGCATTTCTGGTCACGATCGAGACAGAAATATTGGAAAAAAGGAGAGACCTCAGGCCATGTTCAGGAGGTCAGGGAAATTCTGTATGATTGTGATGAAGATACTCTGCTTGTTAAGGTAATTCAACACGGCTCAGGTGCTTGCCATACAGGTAATAGAACCTGTTTTTACAGAAATATTGTAAAAGGGGAAAAGAATGAATAAGTACAAATGCACGGTTTGCGGGTATATCTACGAACCGGAAAAAGGAGACCCGGATTCCGGCATAAAACCAGGGACACCTTTTGAAAAATTACCGGATGATTGGGTTTGCCCTGTTTGCGGGGCTCCCAAGGATGCGTTTGAAAAGGTGAGTTAAGGGTTTAAAATGTCATTCCAGCTTGTCTGGAATCTTTCTTCGAAGCAATGAGGGAATAAAAGGAAAGAATATAAGAAGGATTCCGAACAAGTCGGAATGACAAGAGAAGGGATTAAGAAGGATTTTTACCTCGGCGAGTCACCTAAGGTGACTGCAAGGGGAGAGGGTTTATATACAGCCCCTCCCTCGACGGGAGGGGTAGGGGAGGGTGATAAATGTGAACGCAACTTTGTTACAAATTTATAATTACTGCATGCTCATCACATTCCGGAAACTTATGGCATCGTAAACAGTCTCCCCATATCTTCTGAGGAAGGCTTGATTTGTCAATGTCAACAAACCCTAACTTTTTAAAGAATTCCGGATGGTATGTCAAGGCAAAAATCTTTTTTATGCCTAATGTTTTTGCCTCTTTGAGGCATTGTTTAATAAGGTTTTTACCTATACCTCTTTTCTGATATTTTTCATCTACTGCAAGTGAACGTATCTCTGCAAGGTCTTCCCACATAATGTGAAGAGCACATACGCCGCATACATTTACATTGTCTTCGCATATAACAAAATCTCTAAGGGTTTCATAGAGTTCATTGAGGGATCTGGGAATCATCTCATCTTTCTTCGCAAAATCATTTACAAGTTTATGAACCTGCTTTAGATCAGATATCTTAGCCTTTCTTATTTTCAATGTATCTTATCCCTTCAACAATAGCTTTTTTATTAATTTCAATACTTTTCTTTTTTCTGCTTGGCATCGAACTCTCGAGTGCCTCAAACGCAGAAGTCTCCTTCAGTAATTTCGTTTCTGCAATAATTGCGCCAAGCAATACCATGTTGGCAGATTTTGTGTTACCAATTTTACTCGATATCTCTGTTGCAGGAATTCCTGCGATTTCAATATCGGCACGCAACACAGGCTCTTTGATAAGAGATGAATCGAATATGAGTAGTCCATTCTGTTTAAGCCTTGGCTGGAATTTATTAAGCGATGCATCACTCATTAGAATAAGTACATCCGGATTTGTGACAACAGGAGAACCTATTAACTCATCCGAGATAATCACAGTGCAGTTTGCAGTTCCTCCTCTTACCTCTGCCCCATAAGAAGGAAACCATGTTACCTCCTTGCCTTCAATCATACCTGCATAAGCAAGTATTTTCCCAAAAAACAGTATGCCCTGACCGCCAAATCCTCCGATTATTATCCTGCTTTCCAGTTATCCGGTCTCCTTGAATGTGTCTTTAAAAGTCCCGAGTGGATATACAGGTATCATCTCTTTTTGAATCCATGTTATCGAATCCTTAGGCGAAAGTCTCCAGTCTACAGGACACGGTGAGAGTATCTCTACAAGACTAAAACCTTTTCCTTCTACCTGATATTTAAATGACTTTTCTATAGCCTTTTTTGTATTTATTAAATTCTTATACGAATCTAAAGAAGTTCTGGCAATGTAAGAAGCGCCTTCAATTGTTGCCAGGAGCTCTGATACATGCAGGGGATACCCGGATGTTTTAATCTTTCTCCCTGAAGGTGTTGTGGTTGTCTTCTGGCCGAGAAGCGTAGTGGGTGCCATCTGGCCGCCGGTCATCCCGTATGTCGCATTATTAATAAAAAATACAGAGATATTTTCTCCTCTGTTGGCAGCGTGGATTATCTCGGCTGTTCCGATTGCAGCGAGGTCGCCGTCACCCTGATAAGAAAAGACTATCCTGTCAGGCATGGCACGTTTAAGGCCGGTTGCTGCTGCAGGCGGCCTGCCGTGTGCGACCTCAAGTACATCGAAATTGAAGTAGTCGTAAGCAAATACAGCGCATCCAATCGGAGCAATCCCTACCACCTTTTCCCTGATGCCAAAATTGTCAATACACTCTGCAATCAATCTGTGGATAAGACTGTGTCCGCAGCCGGGGCAGTATCTGAATGGAACCTGTTTAAGGCTTGTCGGTCTCTGGAATATTTTTTCCATCCCTCTCCTTTCAGCCGCAGCAGGTCTCCGATAGAATGTCGAAAAGCACTCCTTCAAGAAGGCCATAATCGCTTACAGTTAATTCACCAAACTTAAAAATCTCCATTATCTTAATTGTAAAGAGTATGCCGGGTATAATCAAGTCTGCCCTCTCGGGTTCCAGCCCTCTGACGTTTTTCCTTTCATCCAGTGGAAGTGATAAGAGTGTTTTGCTCATATCTTGCAGTCTGTTCAGAGGTAATCTATAGAGATGTATTTTTTCTCTTGAATATGTTTCGAGTCCAAGGTTAATAGAGGCAAGAGTTGTAAAGGTTCCGGCAGTTCCTATAAATTGTGTGTGCCTGTCTATATTTTGTCCAATCCTGATTTTAAGATTATATATAAATGAGATAATTTCATTGTTCATATTTTTAATATCTCCTGCTGAGACAGGATCAGTTTTAATAAAACCTCCGGCAAGCTTTATAACGCCGACAGGGATACTTCCCATATCAACTCGGGATCGAATCGTATCGACCGGCTGATTATCTTTATAGAGAATCCATTCTGTACTTCCTCCTCCCATGTCAATAATGAGCAAAGGGTGGTGAGTTATATGTGATGATTCAGGAAGGGATAAAAGGAGACCCTTAAGTATAAGCTCTGCCTCCTTTTTGCCTGAGATTACCTCTATTGAGATACCTGTATCAGCAAACACCTTTTTTATAAAAATAGCTGAGTTTGATGCCTCACGTAATGCGCTTGTAGCAACTGCCCTGACATACTTAACCCCATGTCTTGAAATAATAGAAGAGAATTCCCTGAGTACTGCTAATGAGGCTTCAATATTTTTATCCTGAAGTCTTCCAGTCTGATTAACTCCGGTGCCTAACCGCGTTATCTTCCGTTCATAGCATACATCAGCTATTCTGCTGTTTTTAACCTCACCAATCAGAAGTCTAAGAGTGTTAGACCCTATATCGATAGATGCAAACAACGGCATTTCAAGATATTATAAACCAGTATTCTGGTAAAGGCTATAATTCTTAAATTGCGTATAGGAACATTTTTAGGAAAATCTTATTGATTTTTATCATATGATTACTTCAAAATATGAGTTTAAATTCTATTTCACAGCAGGATTATTTTTTAAGAAAGGAAATAAATAATGGCTTTAATACTGACCATAGATGATTCAATGTATATGCGCAAGAAGATGATCAGCATATTAAAAGAGGATGGGCATGAGATTCTGGAGGCAGAAGATGGGGTCATAGGTCTGCAGATGGCTGATTCTCACAAGCCGGACTGTATTCTGCTGGACCTCATTATGCCCGAGATGGACGGTTTGAAAGTCCTGAAGTCCTTACATGAGAGTGGTTCTAAGGTCCCTGTTATCGTTATAACAGCAGACATACAGGAAAGCATGCAAAAAAAATGCATGGAATTAGGAGCGTATGCTTTTATAAACAAACCTCCGAAAAAGGATGAACTCCGCAATGCAGTGAATAATATACTTTCTCTTATAGAAAAGCCCTCCGATTACTTGACGGCTGCCCAAATGGATACCCTGAAAGAGCTATTCAATATAGGTATTGGCCGGGCGGCTGGTATATTAAATGAAATGACAAATCTACATATCCGTCTTCAGGTTCCATTTATTAAAGTGCTATCTCATAAAGAGGTAAAAAAAGAGGTGGAGGAGCTCGGCAGTTTTAGGGTCGCTGCTGTGCGTCTTGGTTTCAAAGGACCCTTTTCCGGAACAGTAGCCCTGGTTTTTCCACCTGACAGTGCTTCAAAACTTGTAGCAGTTCTCACTGGTGAGGAGCCAGGAACGCCAGACCTCGATTCAGTGAGGGCAGGAACACTTAGTGAAGTTGGTAATATTGTTATAAATGGTATTATGGGGTCTATTGTTAATGTACTTAACGAGCAAATTGAGTATTCCATCCCAACATATGTGGAGGATACCATCGATAACCTGGTGGCATTAAATGGCGCTGCCATTAATTCTATTGTCATATTGGCTCGGACTCGTTTTACAATCGAACAAATACAAGTAGAAGGAGATATTATTCTACTTTTCGAAGTCGGCACATTTAATGCTTTGATAGCTGCTATAGATAAGATAAAACAAAATATTGGGATGTAAGATTGAACGAATTAGAGTTAGCTGAAAAAGAATTTGGTATTTTCGACCACGTTCCTTTAGGTGTCTGTGTCCTGCGGTATGACTTTATCGTCCTTTTCTGGAACAGATGCCTCGAGGATTGGACAAAAATCTCAAGAAGCAGTATCGTTGGCAAAAATATTTATAATTATTTTCCGCACCTGAATCAGCCAAAATACTCTATCAGGCTTCAAGATATTTTTAAAGGTGGCCCACCTGCTATTTTTTCTTCGCAGCTTCACAAATATATAATTCCAGCACAAATGAGAGGTGGCAAGATCCGTATCCAGCATACAACAGTTACTCCTGTTCGAGCTTTGTACGGAGAAGGGTTTTACGCTATTTTTGCCATCCAGGATGTGACAGATCTGACCCGCCGTATACAGGACTACAGGGCGATGCGCGATCAGGCGCTGGAAGATATTAAGGAGCGGATTCGGGCTGAGAGAGAACTGCAGAAGGCCCGTGAAGAATTGGAACTCAGGGTTAAAGAGCGCACTGCAGATCTGTTTTCTGCTAATGAACAACTTCAGAGAGAAATATTGGAGCGCAAGCAGGCAGAAGAAGTACTGAGAGAATCTGAGGAGAAATTCAGGAGCCTTGCGGAACAATTGCCAAATATGGTTTTTATCAACAAAAAAGGAAGGATAATATATGTTAATAAGAAATGCGAAGAGATTATGGGATATAAGAAGGAAGAGTTTTACTCTCCTGATTTCGATTTCCTTACCTTAATTACCCCAGAATTTTTAGACATAGTCAAAGAACACTTTAATGAGCATCTTGAAGGTAAAAAGGTTCCTCCATACGAATACACACTTATTACCAGGGAAGGTAAGAGAATTGACGCGATACTTACAACAGAATTGATACGATATGAAGGAGAGGTCGCTATCCTTGGAATAGTAACTGATATAACCGAGCGCAAGAAAATGGAAGAAGAACTATTAAGGACCGAAAAACTTGAATCAATCGGTATCCTTGCCGGCGGCATTGCCCATGATTTTAATAATTTATTGACCGCTATTTTGGGGAATATTTCTCTTGTAAGGCTCTGCGTAGATCCTGAAGATGATATATATGAAAGAATGGTCGAGGCTGAGGAAGCTTCTTTAAGGGCAAAGGATTTGACTCAGCAATTGCTCACCTTTTCCAAAGGCGGAGCGCCTGTTAAAAAGGTTGTTTTGGTCGATGAATTGATCAGGGAATCTGCCACATTTGCATTGAGGGGTTCAGATGTCAAATGTGATTTTTCTGTCCCGGATGACCTGTGGCCGGTTAAGGTTGATGAAGGACAAATAAGTCAGGCCATTCAGAATTTAATTATCAATGCTGACCAGGCTATGCCTGAGGGTGGGACGATTCATGTAAGTTGTAAAAACGTAACCATTGATAAAGATGATATTAAATTGTTAAAAGAAGGCAGATATGTAATGATATCCATTAAAGACCACGGAGTCGGGATACCCGGGGAGAATATTGAAAAGATATTTGATCCTTATTTCACTACCAAAGAAAAAGGAAGTGGCCTTGGGCTTGCGACTACGTACTCTATTACCAAAAAAAATAACGGGCATATCGCTGTAGAATCTGAAGTGGGCGTAGAGACTACTTTCCATATTTATCTTCCTGCTTCCAGGAAAAAGCCTCTAAAAAAAGAGAAAAAGGGAAAAAGTGCAGATGTTACGAAAGGAAAGATTCTGGTAATGGATGATGAGGAGATGATCAGGTTAGTTGCCAGGACAATGCTGAAACGTATTGGCTACGAGGTTGAATTTGCCAATGACGGCGCTGAAGCAATTGAGCTGTATAAAAAAGCTAAGGAATTGGGACAGCCATTTAATGCTGTTATAATGGATTTAACTGTTCCTGGAGGGATGGGTGGCAAAGAGGCTATTAAGAAAATTTTAGAGGTTGATCCTGAAGTTAAGGCAATTGTTTCAAGTGGTTATTTTAATGATCCGGTAATGGCTGACTTTAGAAAATACGGTTTTCACGGTGTTGTCGCAAAACCCTATACAATTGGAGAACTCGGCGAAGCTTTGTTTGTTTTAATAAATGGACCTGCTTAATTACTTTACCATTCTTTCAGTCTCATATGTATTGAACGAGCACAATGGGTTGATTTTATTCTATTTGCTATGTTATATAAATAAGATTTCTTGCCCTTTCTGTAGAAAGGGCTGAAAATAATAATAAGGAGATATTTTGAATGAACATATATGAAAATATTATTATCCTCGATGCAGCCCTTTCTGATGAAGAAGCCGATGCAGCCATTACAAAGATTAAAGACCTCATTTCAGGCCACGGGGGCGAGGTAATTAAGGTAGACATCTGGGGTAGGAAAAAACTTGCTTACGAGATTAAAAAACAGAAAAAGGGGTTATATGTACTTTTGTTTTATAAGACACCACCCGCAACAGTAAAAAAGATAGAGGAATTCTACAAAGTCTTTGACGCTGTCCTAAAGTATATAATCATAAAGCTCAGCGGTAAACAGGTGCATGATCTTGAAAAGTTTGAAGCTGTTTCAGAGCGTGCAGAGCAAAAAATTGAGGGTTAGGTGTATAACAAGATAATACTTATAGGCAACCTTACAAAAGATCCTGAATTAAGATACACCCCACAGGGAACACCTGTGGCAACCCTGAGGCTTGCGGTAAACTATAGGTATAAACAGTCTGCTGAGGCAAAGCAGGAGACAATGTTTATAGACAATGTAGTTTTCGGGAAGCAAGCAGAATCGTGCAGCAAATATCTTAATAAGGGTAGCTCTGTGCTTGTAGAAGGCAGACTTCAGGAACGAAGATGGGAATCTAACGGGCAACAAAGGAGTAAGTTCGAGGTCATTGCGCAATCTGTAAGATTTCTTTCAAGAAAGGGAGGCAGCCAGTCTGCTGAGGCGGACACCTTAGGCGGAGAAAGTGATATTATTCCACCTGAGGAAACTACTGACTTGGAGCCATTTTAAAACCAGGAAATATAAAATATTAATTTTTAGTCTGCGACCTTTACAAGCCATAGTTCGCAGGGTAGAGAGAAGGGAGTTAGCTTGCAACAGAAGAGATTTCAGAGAAGAAAGTTTTGCAGGTTTTGTTCAGAAAAAGTAGAGTACATAGATTATAAAAATATCAAGGTCCTCAGGAGCTTCCTTACCGAACGAGGGAAGATCCTTCCCAGGAGGATGACAGGTAACTGCGCAAAGCATCAGAGAGAACTAACCGAGTCTATAAATCGAGCAAGGAACATTGCGCTGCTTGCCTTTGCGGAAAAGTAGTATGAGGATCCCAAAGACATGGGTTCCTCTTTTAGCAAAAAAAATAGTAGACAATATTATATCAAAGGAACTTATTAAGCCGACCGTATCTATCGAAAAACTTCGGTTAGAGACAGAAGAACTCATTCTGAAGGAACTTAGCATAGAAGACAGGCTCAATGAAGAGGTCAGGGAGCTGTTAAAAAATCATACCTCAGAAATAGAGCAAGGCCGCCTGGATTACAGGAAGCTTTTTGAACTTACAAAGCAGAAACTGGTGAAGGAAAGAAACCTCGAATTATGATGCTCTCTGATGAAAAGATCCTGCATCTTAGCCATATAATCCTTAAAGGGCTTATAGGGAAGGAACTCATTGAAGTGGCCGCTGAAGAAGGTAAGATAAGGGCGGAGATTAAAAAAACTATCATATCAGAAATGAAGATAGGTGAAGAGATCGGTTCTGCTGTCAGGAAGAAACTTCAGTCATTTTCAAGAAAGTTAGTTGAGGGAAGTCCTGAGTGGGAAATCCTGTACAAAAAATTTTTCAGGGAAGAGGAGGTAAAAAGAGGCAGGGCCTCTTGATAAAAAAGGGGCTTCCGTTTCTTCTTCTTTTTCTCACCTATCTTGGACTTCTCTTGGAATTTCCTTTAAAGAGAAAAGGTCTATGGTTTCTCTTTAGCTCAGCCACGGTTTCTATCTATACTGTCTTGCATATCTTGAAAAAAGAAAAAAACTATTCCATAGAATTTCTTTTCTCTCTTGCGCTACTCATTGAAGGCTCAGTCCATGCATTTGCCATACCGTGGCTCAGAATGGCCTATTTTCCATTCATGGTATTTATAACAGCATTCTATGGACAAAAAACTGTAATCTCTTTATTGCTATTGATCCCGTTTCTTGAGCTGGGTAATTTTATAAATGGAGAAAGACTTATCGAAGAAATAACATTTATCTTAACCCTCGCTGCAACTGCAGGCATATCTTTGTTCCTTAAAGACAAAATGAAAAAAACAAACATGTTGTATGGCAGCAAAAATAATCCCCCCGAATCCCCCCTCACCCCCCTTTGGAAAACGGGGGCGGGGGGAATAGATGAAATAAAATCTTTTAACGATGAAAAGGTTATATCTCATTACCTTGAATCAATGTTTAAGCCAGATGAGGAAATAAAAGAACTCCTCACGGCGGCAAAAAATATAATATTTGCAGATTCTGTAACCCTTTTTATGAGTGCAGGCAGCATCCTGAGTTTTAGATGTTCTACAGAAGAGTCAGGGAGTATCATACCTTCAGATGGTGGCCTTATAAAGCTCTGCATTAAAGAGAAAAAACCTCTTATTTCATCCGATATAATCGAGAAAAAACTCGAAGTTGGCTATTTAAAGAAAGACAAAATTTCTTCTTTAGTTGCAGTGCCTGTTATGGATGGTAACTTCCCGCTCGGAGTTATAACCGCTGACAGCGCAAGGTTTCATGCATTTAGCAGTGCTGATAGCGATATACTTCAAATGTTTTCAAAACAGCTCATGAGGATACTCCAGAGAGAACGTGTCTATCCACAAATATATCGTTCTCATACCACTTTAAAGATTCTGCATGAAGAGAGTTCAAAACTGCTGTCATCATTAGATATGGATGTTATTGTACAAAGTTTGACAGACGGTGCATACAGGATCGCACCATCAGAAATAGTCTTTTTTATAGCAAAAGGGAAGGAATTCGAGGTATTACGTCAGTTAGGCCTTCCAGCTCAAAAGAAAAAGATATTCACCTTGAAGGGTACATTACTCGATATGGTAGTAAAAAATAAAGAGCCCTTCTATCTTTCCGACGTCAGACACTATCGCTCTCCGATCATGCCTTTTAAGACAGATAATTTAGGCTCTGTTTTTGTACTGCCGATGCTTTATGAAAAGGAAATATTAGGAATGCTTGCTCTCCTTTCAGAGAAAATAAATGCACTAAGCCCTTACCAGATCGAACTCTTGGAGGTTCTCGGGAATCAGGCGTCGACATCTATTGCAAATGCGAGGTTTCATGCGGAGATAGAGAGACTGGCAATAACGGACGGGCTCACAGGGCTTTTCAACCACAGACATTTCCAGGAAAGACTCTCACAGGAATTTAGTCGCATTGACAGGTTTTCAGAACCGCTTTCAATATTAATTATAGATATAGACCATTTCAAAAAAATAAATGATACATACGGGCATCCAGTAGGGGACGCGGTACTTAAAGGAGTTGCTGATAAAATCAGAAAGACTATAAGAAATATAGACATTTCTGCCAGATATGGCGGTGAAGAATTTGCAGTAATCCTTATAGGTACAGATGAACGTGGTGCAATGAACATGGCAGAACGATTGAGAAAAGCTGTGATGAATAAAACATTTTCTGCAGATAAAAACACCTTTAGCGTTACAATAAGCATTGGCATATCCACTTACACCAAGGGTATTAAAAGAAAAGAGGAGCTTATCGAAAAGGCTGACAAGGCATTGTATCAAGCAAAGAGGGGCGGTAGGAATCGCAGCATTCTCTGGAGTGAAATTAACAGGTAGAATTCGCAAGATAACTTCAAAGGTATCTATTGCTGGACTCCGGAAGAATCTTAAGAGTATATATAATTTCTCGACATTAGGTATAATCTATAAATGAACCTTCAGAAGAGATCTGTCTTTATAATTGCCTTTATACTTTTTCTGGCCCTCAGTATCAACACTGCTGTCCTGACTTATATAGCCTATAACCGTTATAAACAGGCTGTTCTTGCAAAGGCTACATCGGTTGGCGAGGCGACGACAAAGGAGATAGGCAAGTTACTTGCGCTTGGTACGTCCCTTGAAAACATAGAAGGACTTAATGAAAAACTAAAGGGTCTATTAGAGGATAAAACAATAGCTTACTCGATGGTTTTAAACAAAGAGGGTGAAATTCTCTTTCACACTGATGAGGCAAGTGTAGGAAAAGCATTCAGAGATTCTGTTACATTGAAAGCCTTAGATTCAAACAAAGCACTTAGACAGAATTGGGGCAGTTCTTATGATATTTCCTTACCACTTTTGGATGCGAAAGGTACGAATGTTGGTATTCTAAGAGTAGGTGTAAAGTCAGCGGTTATTAAAAAAGAACTTTATAATCTTCTTGTCTGGACTATAAGTATTTCTGCTGTGGGTTTTTTGTTGTTCGCAGCAATAATTTATTTTTCTGTCTCAAGGTTTATAACAGGACCTATAATGGAGATGGAAAAGGTAGCAACCAGGGTCTCATCCGGTGATCTGACTGAGACGGTAAAGAGAATTGGGAAGGATGAGATGGCGTCCTTATCAGATGCGATAAACAGCATAGCCTTGAACCTGAGGGATGTACTCTTTAAGATAAGGGATCTATCGAAAAATGTTTACGCAGTTACAGCTACTATCACGGAGTCACCCGCAAGTGTTTTGAGGGTAGTTGATCTTCAAAAGGTGGCGATAGAAGAGAATGCCCGACATATTGATGATATGAATAAATCTATTTCTTCCATAGCGCTGAGTTCTGAAAGCCTTCATGAGATGTCTGAAGAAGCCTCTTCTGCTGCAACAGAACTGACTGCATCTATAGCTCAAGTAGCTGAAAATGCTAATGTTTTTAACGAAACTTCCATGGAGGCTGCTGCATCTATAGAAGAGATGATTGCCTCTATAAAAGAGACGGCAAACAGTCTTGAAATCCTATCCACCTCTTCAGAGGAAAGTGCCTCTGCTCTTTCTGAAATCAATGCCACTGTCAAAGAGATACAGAACAGTGCAGAAGAGTCGGTGAGGCTTGCTGAGAAAGTCTCGATCGAGGCGTCAGAAAAGGGATTAGCTTCAATCACCACGGCTATAAAAGGCATAGAGGATGTAAAAGATAGTATGAACGCAATTTCAGAAACGATAAACCGTCTTGAGAAAAGATCAGAGGAGATAGGCAGTATAGTTAATGTCATAGATGAGGTAGCAGGTCAGACAAGCCTTCTTTCTCTAAATGCTGCAATACTTGCGGCTCAAGCAGGTGAACATGGTAAATCATTTACAGTAGTGGCTGATGAGATAAAGAGACTTGCTGAAAGGACGTCAGCTTCTACCAAGGAAATATCCGGGCTTATCACCGCTGTGCAGACAGAAACACGGTCAAGTGTAGAAATAGCTGATAAAGGAATTAAAACTGTTGATAGAGGTGTAAAGTTTGTAAGAGATGTTAACGATGCCCTTAACAGCATCGTCAAAAGTTCAAAAGTTTCGACTGAAATGTCAAGGTCTATACAAAGGGCTACTGCTGAAGAAGTAAACGTTATAATGCAAATCACAGATTCTATTAAGAAAATTATCAGTCAGATAGAGCATATATCAAGAGCTACTAAGGAACAGAACAAAGGCAGCAATCTTATTGTTGAAGCAGCCGAAATGGTTAAGACAGGATCTGAACAGATTAAGAGGACGACCGAGGAACAGTTCAAGAGCAGTAAACAGATTTCAATTATTTCTGATAATGTATCAAAACAGGCCGAACAGATTACATTTGCAATAAATAGTCAGAAACAAAAGAGTGCCGAGATCGTCAGTACCATGGAAAAGATTCAAAAGACGACGGCAGACCTGATAGCCTCTGCTACGGAAATGGACAGAAGCATCAGTTCCTTAAGCAAGGATGCTAAAACCCTCCTTACCGAGATACAGAAATTCAAAGTCTGATGCAAGTACACTTGACACATCAGGCAGTTAATTGTTAAATTATTAGCACTTAACCATTGAGAGTGCTAAACATGCAAATGATGGATGAAAGAAGTAGAAAAGTCCTTTGTGCAGTTATCCAGAGCTATATTAACTTCCCTGATCCTGTGGGATCAAGGGTTGTGACGAAAAGGTATTCTTTTGGACTTTCTCCAGCTACTATAAGGAACGTAATGGCAGACCTTGAGGAGATGGGATTTCTCATACAACCCCATACATCGGCAGGGAGGGTACCAACGGACAGAGGATACAGATTCTATGTGGATTCACTCGTAGCTGAAAGAGATTATTATATAAACATAGAGGTTCTGCAGGAAATCTATAAAAGACTTGAGGCATTAAGGAAAAACATAGATGTATTCCTTAGTGAGACAACAAGAACCTTATCCATATTGTCCCATTACCTTGGGATTGCAATGTCTCCAAAGCTTAACATAACAACCCTGAAAAGGATTGAACTTTTTAAGTACAAGGCTGATAAATTAGCTGTAATATTATTCACAGATGAAGGATTGATTAAAAACAAGGTTGTATCGCTTGGTTCTGAAGTTTCCCAGAAGGACCTGAACAGGATTACCGGTTACCTTAACTCCGAATTCTCCGGACATACGTTTGATGAGATACGGCTGAAGGTTATAAAAGAGATGTCAAGAGAAAAGACCAGATGCGATAGCCTTATCTCAAAGGCAATGAAGATATGCCGTGAGGCACTTTCTTTTCCTCATAGTGATCTTTTTGTATCAGGACTCTCAGAGGTGCTTGAATTACCTGATTTTGCTGATCTCAAAAAAATAAGGGAGTTATCAAGAGCTATTGAGGACAAACATACTATAATCAAACTGCTTGATAAGCTCTCGGGGTGTGACGGTGTTCAGATAATTATCGGATCGGAAAATTCAACGGATGAGATGAAAAAATTAAGCGTGGTAGTCTCTACGTGTAAGGAAGGTGATAAATCGCTCGGCGTTGTCGGGATAATCGGGCCTACAAGGATGAACTATGAAAAAGCGATTTACATAGTTGATAATACAGCAAAATTCATTACAAAAATGTTTGCAAACAGGTAGGGTGAATATTGCAAGAGCGTGAAATGAATGAAAATCAACTAATCTCGAATAAAGAAGAAACTGAAATGGAAGGCTCCGAAGTTATTGAAGAAGCACCTGTCGATGAAAAAGACCGACTAACTGCCGAACTTCAGGAGATGAATAACAAATATCTAAGGCTTTATGCTGAATTTGAAAATTATAAGAAAAGGGTTAATAAGGATAAAGAAGAACTCGTAAAATATGGCAATGAAAGTCTTCTTTATGAGCTACTGTCTGTTATTGATAACCTTGAGATGGCGTTAATGCATGCTTCGAACAACGTTTCATCAGGACTTGTGCAAGGAGTGGAAATTACACTAAAAGAACTTCAGAAAATACTTGAAAAATTCGGACTGATTGCGATAGAAGCAAACAACAAACCCTTTGACCCTTTGGTACATCATGCAATGACACAGAATGAACGTGATGATATTGATGAAAAGATAGTTGTGGAGGAGTTCAGGAAGGGATATATGTTAAGAGATAAGGTGTTGAGGCCGTCTCTTGTTGCGGTATCGAAAAAACCAGTCAAGAGTCAGGAAAAAGAAAAGACAGAAGAAGAAATAAAGGTAAACAAAATTATAGAGGAGGAATCTTAATATGGGTAAGGCGATTGGAATTGATCTCGGAACCACAAACTCTGTTGTAGCAGTTGTTCAGGCTGGGGAGCCCGTGGTAATTCCGAACCAGGAAGGAAGCAGGACAACTCCATCTGTTGTGGCAATCACTGAAAAGGGTGAAAGACTCGTCGGACAGATTGCAAAAAGGCAGTCTATAACAAACCCTGAAAACACAATATTTTCTATAAAGAGGCTTATGGGAAGGAAATATAATACGTCAGAGGTAGAGCATGCAAGGAAAAGACTTCCTTATAAGATTGTTGAAGCCTCGAACGGTGATGCCCATGTGGAGATAAGGGGTAAACGTTATTCTCCACCAGAGATATCTGGAATGATCCTTCAAAAGCTTAAGCAGGCTGCTGAGGATTATCTCGGAGAACCAGTAACAGAGGCAGTTATCACTGTACCTGCCTATTTTGACGATAGCCAGAGACAGGCTACAAAAGACGCTGGAAGAATTGCAGGACTTAATGTCCTGAGGATAATAAACGAACCAACAGCTGCATCGCTTGCGTATGGTATGGATAAAAAGAAAGAGGAAAAAATCGCAGTTTATGATCTTGGCGGTGGGACATTCGATGTATCAATCTTAGAGATTGGAGAAGGTGTTATAGAAGTAAAATCCACAAATGGTAATACCTATTTGGGAGGGGATGACTTTGATCTCAGGGTTATAGACTGGATGGTTGACGAATTTAAGAAGGACCAGGGTATAGACCTTAAAAATGACAAGATGGCATTACAGAGGCTGAAGGAATCTGCTGAAAAGGCTAAGATAGAGCTTTCGACAGCGATGGAGACAGATATAAACCTTCCGTTTATAACGGCTGATGCAACAGGGCCCAAACATCTGCTCATGAAACTCTCCAGGGCAAAGCTTGAACAGCTTGTTGGAGACCTCATTGAAAACACGACAGGTCCGTGCAAAAATGCCCTATCTGATGCAAACCTCTCTTCATCAAACATAGATGAAGTACTGCTTGTAGGCGGCCAGACCAGGACACCAAAGGTTCAGCAGACAGTCCAGGATTTTTTTGGTAAGGAACCGAATAAGACCGTAAACCCTGATGAGGTAGTTGGTGTAGGAGCAGCAATACAGGGAGCGGTTCTCAAAGGTGACGTTAAAGAGGTTCTTTTACTTGATGTTACTCCTCTATCTCTTGGTATAGAGACACTGGGTGGAATCTTCACAAAGATAATAGAGAGGAACACCACTATCCCGACAAAAAAGAGTCAGATATTCTCAACGGCAACTGATAATCAGCCTGCTGTTTCAATCAAGGTTTGTCAGGGAGAGAGGGAAATGGCTGCTGACAACAAGCTCCTCGGTAATTTTGAACTCATAGGCATTCCACCTGCGCCGAGAGGAATACCGCAGGTAGAAGTAACATTTGATATTGATGCAAACGGAATACTCCATGTCTCTGCTAAAGACCTTGGCACGGGTAAAGAGCAGTCTATAAGGATAACGGCATCAAGTGGTCTTAATGAAGAAGAGATAAAAAAGATGATGCGTGATGCCGAAGGTCATGCAGATGAAGATAAAAGGAAGAAACAGCTCGCTGAGTCGAGGAATGAAGCTGATACACTAGTCTATACTGTTGAGAAATCTCTAAAGGATTATGGTGATAAGCTGACCGAATCTGAGAAAACGGAAATCCAGGAGGCTCTCGAAAGATGTAAAAAGGTAAAAGATACGAGCAATGAACAATCTGAAATCAGATCCACTATAGAAAGTCTCACAAGGGCATCTCACAAACTGGCAGAACATATTTACAAGGGTGCTGGTGCACAAGCAGGTGCTGGTCCCTCAGGAACTGGTGAAACACAAGCAGGTACAAAAGGGCCTGAGGAAGAGGTTGTAGAAGCTGAATTTGAGGATGTTGATAAGAAAGAGAAATGAAGGATTATTATGAGATTCTTGGTGTATCAAAAGATGCATCCGAAGCTGATATTAAAAAGGCTTTCAGACAGCTTGCCCTGAAATACCACCCTGACAGAAACCCGGGGGATAAAGAGTCAGAAGAAAAATTCAAGGAGAAGAACGAGGCTTACTCCTGCCTGATTGATCCTGAGAAAAGGGCTAATTATGACAGGTTCGGAACAGCAGAAGGTGTAGGCGCTGGCTTTAGCCCATTTGGTACAGGTTTTGGCGATGTGTTTGAAGACATCTTTGGGGATTTCTTTGGATCATTTACAGGTCACCACAGATCAAGACCCACGAAGGGCAATGACCTTAGATACGATCTTGATATAACACTCATGGAGGCAGCCTTCGGCACAGAAAAGACTATAGAAGTACCGAAATGGGAAAACTGTGCTGGATGTGGTGGAACAGGTTCAACCCCTGGAAAAGCACCTGTTACATGCCCTAATTGTAAGGGGGCGGGCCAGGTAAGGTTTCAGCAGGGTTTTTTTAGCATCTCCAAAACATGTGGAAGGTGTGGCGGTGCAGGAAGGATTATTACAGACCCATGCAAGTTTTGCAAAGGGCAAGGCAAGGTCAAAAAGTCTAAAAGCATAAATATAAAGATACCTGCAGGTGTAGACACAGGTTCAAGGCTCAGAATCTCTAACGAGGGAGATATGGGCTTTCACGGCGGTCCCCCAGGTGACCTATATATTATCCTTAATGTTGAAGAGCATCCATTCTTCAAGAGAGATGGAAATGACCTCTTTTGCGATGTCCCATTGTCGTTTCCCCAGGCAGCCCTCGGAGCTGAAATTGAGGTTCCAACCCTTGACGGAACATCTAACCTCAAAATACCTCCGTCAACACCTTCAGGCAGGGTATTCTATCTGAAAGGGAAAGGTATCCAGAAACTCGGTGGTCACAGCAGGGGAGATCAGATTTTAAGAGTATATATAGATGTACCAAAGAAACTGACCCTGAGGCAGAAAGAGCTCCTCGAAGAATTTGCACGCATAAACGGGGATGAGGTAGCAAAATCGTTCAAAGAAAAACTCAAAGACCTCTTTACAGGAGCTGAAAAGTAGGGAGGGTAAAATTTTCAGAAATTGCACCGAATAACTACCTTAGATTCTTTCTGAAATTGTCTTATCTGCTGAAAAAGGCTCAGCTATTAGAAAATAAAAAGGGTTAACAAATGCCGAGGATATACCTACCAATTAGTCGTATCTTAGATAACCGTATATCAATTACTAACGAGAAAGCACATTATCTCACATCTGTTCTCAGATGCGGGAAAGGGGATGAACTGATTATATTTGACGGGAAGGGCGACTGTTTCAGGACAACAATATTAAAAGCTGACAGAAGAGAAATAATTACAGAGGTAATAGAAAAATTTCAATGTAATGCCGAATCTAATATAAACATCACCCTTGTGCAGGGCCTTCTCAAAGGTGAAAAAATGGATGTGGTTATCCAGAAAACAACAGAACTCGGAGTAAAAGAGATAATACCTGTTGTTACTGAGAGAAGCCAGCTAAGAGAAACCAGGAAGGTTGCACGCTGGAGAAAAATTGCAGAGGAGGCATCAAGACAATCAGGAAGAAGTATAATACCTGTCATCCATAATCCAATAAAATTCTTTGATATTCTTAATCTTTTACGACCTTCTAACAAGGTTAAGAGCCTTCTCTTTTATGAAGAAGGAGGTATGAAACTATCGGAAGCAGTTTCGTCCTTCGTCCCTCGTCCTTTGTCTCTTTTTGTTTTCGTCGGTCCAGAAGGCGGGTTTACAAAAGAAGAAGTCTTCCTTGCAAAAGAAAAAGGTCTCCTTGTTACTTCTCTCGGAGAAAGGATTCTCAGGGCTGAAACTGCAGCAATCTCAGCAGTGGCATTAGTACAGTTCTTGTTAGGTGATATGGGCTAATCGTCTTTTTCCCTTATAATCATAATCCTGTCAACAGGTATAACAATCCAGCCACTTTCTGTTTCAAGGTGAACCTCATCCTCCCCGACTTCAATGAGTTTGCCTGTATAAGTCATCCCTGGTGTTTCCACATCAACAATCTTTCCGACTAAATCTATCACGGTTACCTCCTAAGGGTTTACCTAATAGACAAAGTGTCCACACATATAATAACATGCCCTCATCACTAATATTATCAAAATTAGTTATATATCACATCAATTCTCGCAACTGAAAGAATTTTTGTTTTATACTATAGAAGAATTTGTATTATTCAATAATTTAGGAGGAAAAAATGAGACTTGTAACTCGTGGAGACCTTGATGGTGTGACTTCAGCAGTTCTTCTTACGACAATGGAGAGGATTGATTCGATTGAATTGATTCATCCACAGGATATAACTGATAAGAAATTTGAAATTACAGGCAATGATATTATGGCAAACCTCCCGTATTCCCATAAGTGTGCAATGTGGTTTGATCACCATGAGCTTACCAAAAGTAACGAAAGGCCGCCTGAAAATTTCAGGGGAAGTCATGCAATAGCCCCGAGTGTTTCGAGGGTAATCTATAACTATTATTCTTCAGATGAACTTAAGAAATACGAACACCTTGTAATGGAAACAGACCGTTTCGATTCCGCACAGCTTAAAATGGAGGATGTTACTGACCCCAAAGGGATAATACTTCTGGGTTTTACTATAGATTCACGTTCCGGGATTGGAAGGTTCAAAGAGTATTTTATGCTTCTCGTTAAATGGCTGAAATCCATATCTATAGAAGAGATACTCTCACAGCCTGTCGTGGCAAAAAGGGTGAAGCTGCTTAAGGAAAACAATGTGACCTTTCTAAATGTTCTTAAAAAAAATTCAATACAGGATGGGAATGTTGTGATTACCGACTTCCGTTCTTTGGACAAGGTGCCGATTGGTAACAGATTCCTTATATATACACTATTTCCTGATGCCAATGTTTCCGTCCGTATACAGCGTGGGCCTGAAAATAAATTTGTGGCTGTAACGCTCGGACATAATATCTTTAACAGAACAAGCCGTTCTAACTGCGGACAGATATGCAGTGAGTTTGGCGGTGGAGGGCATAAAGGCGCTGCTGCCTGCCCGCTAAAGCCGGAAAAAGCAGATAAGCAGATTGCAGAAATAATTCAGAAGTTGAAAAGAGAAGGTTGATTAAAAGATATAATCTGCAAGTAAATTTTAAGAGGCGGTGACATGACCGTTTGGATTTTAATTGCTGTAATTGTTCTTTTTATATTATGGATGATATTTATATACAACAGGCTTGTTACACTTCGGAATGAGGTTAAAAATGCGTGGTACCAGATTGATGTTCAGCTAAAACGAAGGCACGATCTTATTCCAAACCTGGTATCAGTCGTTAAGGGTTATATGGAATTTGAGCGTGATACCCTTGAAAGGGTAATATCTGCCAGAACAAAGGCATTATCAGCGGTCAGCCTGCGCGAAAAGGCTGTTGCTGAAAACATGCTCACTCAGGCGCTTGGAAGGCTTTTTGTGGTTATAGAGAATTACCCTTCACTGAAAAGCAATGAAAACGTTATGCAGCTTCAGGAAGAACTTACATCCACAGAAAATCGTATCGCTTTTGCCCGGCAGCTTTATAATGACCTCGTCGCAAACTACATGATAAAGCGTGAGGTTTTCCCGGATAACATTATCGCATCTCTATTTGCCTTTCGAGGCGCAGAATATTTTTCTACTGAAAAAGCTGACCGGATCCTGCCAGTAGCAGATATCAGCATAGGTACAAAATGAAACATAATGATATATAGCCTGTCCCAAATTATTTATACAATAAAATGTAGCCAATGCCGTTAACATTTATTGATATAGAAAAACAGAAAAGCTGGAGAATAGGTATTCTTTTTATTTTCCTCCTGTTTATGTATTTCTGTGTGTCAGCCGCTCTGTTTCAAGGCTTCTTATTAATATTTCCAGTGTTTTTTTTAAAATCCGGCTTTATTTTGTCAGAAAGTAATCTGCCATATCTTTTAATATTAATAGCCTTCTCGCTTATAGTGGCAATAATCCATTTCTGTTTTTCAGCCTTCGGTGCTGTCCGATCCGTAATGGATAACCTTGGTGCTTCTCCACCAGATCCCGAAGATGGTATACATATACGACTTATGAACATTATGGATGAAATACACATTGTGACAGGAAATAAAAGGAAGATTACATGTATGGTAATCCCGAGCCTATCCATGAATGCTTTAGCAGTGGCTGATCTAAAAGACGACGCTGTTATAGCGATAACAGAAGGACTGCTTTCAAGGCTTACCAGGCCCCAACTTGAAGCTGTGGTAGCGCATGAAGCTTATCATATCCTTTCAGGAGACTGCCTTGAGACTACTATTGCGGCAAGCCTCTTTGGGATGTATGCGTCTACACTCGAAAAGATGATGGATCCTGGAGAAGAAGGCTATAGAGGGTTTCATCCGGCATTTTTACTTTTCTGGCTCTTGATAAAACTCAGTAATCTGCTCAGTATGTTTATTTCAAGAGAACGTGAATACCGTGCAGATGCTGCATCGTTACGCATGACCAGAAATCCTCTGGCAATGGCAGAGGCACTGCAGTTACTTTCAAAGAACTGGGCAGGCGTGGGGTTAATAAGCACTGGAATTGAAATGCTCTGCATTGTTAATCCACAGGCAAGCGAATTAGATGAATCTGAAGGATGGTGGGCAGACCTTATGTCTACACACCCTCCGATAAGAAAGAGGATGGAGATACTATTAAAAATGGCACGTGTGAGCATATCAGAGTTTGGGGCAAAGGCAAGTTCAAAAACAAAGGCCTTTGATATATCAGATACCCCTGAGGCTCTTTATTACGCACTTGATAGTAAGCAACAGTGGCAAGGTCCGTACAGCTACGCAGACCTTGCGTCTCTGTCATGGATTTCTCCGCTTACCTGGGTCAGCGCCGGACCAACCCAGACTGTAGAAAGGGCGTCTGAAAACACATTGATAAATAAAATATTTACAGATCGTCTTAGTCAAACAGAAAAGGAAATTTCAGCGTTTACGTGCCCTTTCTGTAAGCATCCTTTGTTTACGGTATCATATGAAAATACAAAGGTTTATCAATGCAATTTCTGCGGGGGTATTCTGGTTGAAAATAATAAAATTCCAAGGATAATTGCAAGGAGAGAAAAAAAATGTACTGACAGGGTAAAATCACTTGCAAAGGCAGTGTTAATAGATAATCAGAGAAAGCTCACCATAAAAAAATTAAGAAGTGTTGAGATAAAAACTAAATCCGGTATAACCTGTTCAAAATGCAAACATCCTATGTTCAGAACTTTTTACAGTCTTGCATATCTGATTGAGATAGACAGGTGTAATATCTGCGGTGTTACATGGTTTGATATGGATGAACTCGAAATGCTTCAGTGTATAATAGAAAATAAGATCACACCTATAGTAGGGTTGCAGCAAATTCCTCTCTAATAAACCTAAACGTTGCAAAAATTGTTTTCGATACGAGATACAAATATGCAACGTTAACCCGAAAACTGCATTTATCTGATGACCAAAGCAGGCATATACGCATAAAAACCTTTACAAAGCAGAATTGGGTTATTCAATGTTACCAATCGTTACTGATGAAAATATTCAGGCTCTCTGAATATCATATGTCTTACAAAGGTGCTGCTGGTAAAGCTTTTTCTGCATATATGCCTGCCTTAAAATGAATGAATTGCACTTTTCGGGTTAAGGTAAGTCTTTAGATAGAGTCTGTCCATAAACTGACGTGTGCTCTCTGTCATTCCGGCAGTCCTTAAGCCGGAATCCAGTATTTTCAATAGGTTCTGGATTCCTGCCTCCGCAGGAATGACAAAAAACCTGACTTTATAGACAGACAATAGATAAAGTATCCTCCTAAAGCTGACATGCTTTTTTACCTACTAATTTTGGTAGGTGTTTTATTTTGTAATACCTTTTAAAGTAATATGTGCTTTTTATGAATAAAAGCAAACACATCCGCTATAAAGAGATTGAAAACTAAGGTGAAAACCGTATTGGTAGTAGATGATTCAACTACTTTAAGAGAGTTTATTTCCTTCATTTTAAAAAATGCGGGATATGATGTCGTTATGGCAGAAAACGGAAAAGATGCATTAAATAGACTCAATGGATTCAACGATGCGAGGGTAGACATTGTGATAACCGATCTCAATATGCCTGTGATGAACGGTATTGAATTTGTTAAACAAATGCGTGGAACCTCTATGTACAGTTCTATCCCTGTAGTACTAATGACAACAGAACTCCATGAATCGAAAAAGCAGGAAGCGAAACAGGCGGGTGTAAGCGAATGGATTAACAAACCGTTTACTCCACGGCAATTAAGAGATACTATCAAGAAATTTATAAAGTAGTCTGCAGAAATATTATTTGTCTGAAATAATTCCTTGCCTCATTGCTTCAGATACTGCTTGAGTTCTATTAATAACATTGAGTTTTTTAAACAAGTTTTTAATATGAAAATTAACAGTATGTCTGCTTATCTGGAGTATTCTTGATATATCCCAACTTCTTTTACCTTCTTTCAGCCACTTCAGGACCTCTTTTTCCCGATTGGACAACACGGGAGTTTTCCTGTTCATCGCTTCCATCTTTGGCCTCCGCATTTCTACAGCTCTTTTAATAATAGTAACAAGCTCATCGAATTCCGGAGGTTTAGTAATGAAATCATATGCACCCTGTTTAACAGCTTCAACAGCAGTGGGAATATCTCCGAAAGCGGTCAGGATGATGATTGGAACGTGAGAGTCTATTTTTTTGAGTTCTTGCAGTGTTTCAATGCCATCCATCCCCGGCATCCTCAGGTCGAGTAGAACTGCATCGAAAGGATTATTTTTAAATATTTCTATTGCATTCAATCCGTTTGATGCCTCTGCTGCACTGAACTCCTTATCTATCAATATTTCTTTGACTATAGCCCTGAAAGCATCTTCATCATCAACTATCAGTATTTTTTGCATCCATATCCTCCTGTTGTTATGCTAAGGTTTAACTTCTGCATTATCGCTACTTGCTAAGGGGAGGTATATCTTAAATGATGTTCCTTCTTCTTCTCGTGTTTCAACATCTATATAACCTTTATGTTCTTCTATTATTCCGTACACTATGGAAAGTCCGAGGCCTGTTCCCTTTCCAACTTCTTTTGTAGTGAAAAAGGGTTCATAAATCCTTTCTTTTATCTTTTCGCTTATTCCAGTACCTGTATCTGAGATTGAAATTAGAGCATATCTCCCCGGCTTTTTAAAAGTTCCTTTTTGGACATCCTCTGCCTCAATATGTGCAACCTCTGTTTTTATAAGAAGCCGTCCTCCTTCCGGCATGGCATATAATGCATTGGAAATGATGTTCGTTATAACCTGTTCCATCTTCAAACGGTCAGCCATCACTATAAGAGGTTCATCTGTAAGGGTCTCGATATATTCAATATTTTCATTGATAGCAGATGAAAATATTGGATTCATTTCTTTTATAAGTGTGTTGACGTCCACAGGGGCTGAATAAATCTTTTGTGTTTTGCTGAAGACAAGCATTGCCTGTATCAAGTCTTTTGCTCTCGTGATTGAGTTGTTTATATCCAGTATATACTTCTGTAAAGGACTGTCATCGCCGATCTTCTTTTTTAACATGTATATGTTCCCTTTAATAATACCAAGAATGGTGTTAAAGTCATGGGCGATTCCCCTTGCCAGCGTTCCCACTGTTTCCATCTTTTTTGCCTGAGCGAGATGCTCTTCGAGCAGCCTTTTTTCCTTTTCTCTTTTTCTTAAATTTTCAGCCATCTCATTGAAAGTGGATGCTATCCTGCCGATTTCATCCTTTGACTCGATAGATATTTTTTCAAAATTTTCCTCCATGCCCAGTCTTCTTACACCTTCTGTCAGTCTCTCAAGGGGCTTTGTGACTTTTCTCACAGCAATATAGATGATAGCGGCACTGGATAATATAAGTATTAGAACCATGATTGCATTTCTCAGCAGGATAGATATCATTTCCTTATGAAGACAATCCTTGTCAAATACAATCTTTACATACCCGATTATTTTTTCGGTTTTCGCCGATACTTTATAGTCGAAATAAAGCTTTTCTTCAATGTTTGGAGCTATTTCCATGAACACAGGCCTTGTGAATTCAAAGGTGTTCCCTGTTTCGGCGACTTCAAGTGACTGTGGCGTTATTAGTCTTTGAGTTATATCTCTCCTTAAATCTCCTTCAGCCTGATCGGGCTGCTTTCTTGAATAGTTCTTGCTTGCAATATACAGAACTTTCAAATCAGCATTATAGATTGAGACTGTTATGATATCCTTATGATTTAAGATGCCCTGGGAGATATCTTTCAGCAATTCCTTATTTTCTGAAAATATCCCTATCTTAGAGCTGTGCGCCAAGAGTCCTGTGAGTACTTCACCGTTATATACAAAGTGTTCCTTATACTTTCTGTACTCGTGGTAAACAGTGTAAGAAGTAAATACGAATGACAAAATAAAAATAACAGCTATAAAGGCCTTGAGTAATTTGAAACCAAAGCCCTCTTTAAATCTCATGCCGGTTTTTTTATTCAATGACTTCAGCTCTCCTTAGTATTTCATTGTTAATAGTTATACCGAGCTTCTTTCCAATTTTATTGTTTATTATAAGTACCTTTTTTCTTGCATAAACCCTTATGGTGCCTTCGTGGCCTTCGGAAAGCCTTCTTGCTATTTCTCCGGCCTGAACTCCCATATCGAAGGGGTCTATATTTAAGGCTGCCAGTGCTCCCATTTCAACATATTTTCTGGAAAAGGTGAAGACAGGCACACTGTTTTGAAATGAAAAAAGTAACATGTAATTAAAAGTTTCAGGGGTTACTACAGTTGAATCAGGCAGCATCCAGAAGATGTCTATTTTATCTTTCATCTCATCTATTAGAGCTGGTATATCACCTAAATTATGGGCTATTTTAGAAACTATCTTAACTCCCCTGTTACGGGAAACCCCTACTGCTTCTTTAACGAATGAACCTGTGTGTTGTGGATCGTATATTAGTCCGATCTGTTTCGACCCGGGAAATATCTCTATCATGGTCTTTAGACAGGTCTCTGGTGATATGTCCATACTCACGCCTGATATATTTTTTTGCAATAGGATATCAACCTCTGAAGGTATTACCATTGTGTATATCACAGGCAGGTCTTTAATTGACTTTACCTTTTTGAAGGCATCTGTTCCGATTGCAAGGACTGCAACAGGAGATATCCGGGAAATCTGTTTTGGAAGGCTCTGTCCTTCAACTTCTGTAATTTCTATTACCGTGCAGTTACAAGCCTTTCTAAAACCCTCGAGGGTATCATTGTAAGGTTTTAACTCAGAGCTTTTGACTGCAACGACCTCGAAGGCGTCTGCTGAAGCAAAGATGGAGACCAAGAAAAATATAGTGATTAGTATAAGTAGAGTGTGGTGTTTATTGATATGAGGTTGTTGATATATGTTATACATCAATTTATAGCGAACTCCACTGCTATTGCTGTTATTCTCGCCCCCATTTTCATGAGGGTAAACTCCAGCGGGAATCCAGAAGTTTTACGTGCATGTAGCTCCTGGATTCCGCATCTTGATACGAGTCTCGGAATCGAGTCGTACCGACTTCGCTGAGAGTCGCTCCGACAAGTGCGGAATGACGAAAAAAGCAAGAAATCCCAAGCAACTTTTAAGATATGAGAAGATTAATAACATAATTCCTTCATTAATGTATAATTTTTTTCAAGAAATATAAAGAAATATAAAGAAATAAGGTACTACTAAAATTGGTAGGTAGGATGTCGGGGCATGAAAGCTCCAGATAAAAACAGAGACGCTTTCACCTGAACCCTAATTACAAAAGGGTTATATGGAATTGCTTATAAACTGTCATTCTGAACTTGATTCAGAATCTCTAAAAAGGAGACCCTGAAACGAGTTCAGGGTGACAAAATACAATATATTTAAAGATACCTTTTGTAATTCGGGTTTGATTCAACATCCTGATAAATAAGCCTCTCCAGAGTTGCATCAAGATATGGCCTTTTACAATCTACACCATTTATATTCCCATCACGCACCAGCTTCATATACCTGCATCCGCCGAAGCATAAGGGCAGGTAACTGCAATTCAGACACTCCTCATTCTTATAGTTGTCAAGATTGTGAGATTGTCTGTAATCCTTAATCCCTGTTTTGATATCACCGACCCTGAATCTTTCCCTGCCTATCAGCCCCGGACATTTGTAAAAACCTCCGTCATAATTCACAACCAGACTGTCTTTTAATTCCATCATACATGGTGAAGGCATAATCTTCTGCGTTTTATATCCCCTCTTTAAAATCTCTCCTCTTAAAAATATACCTGCATCAAAGAGCCATGGTTCGTTTATTGAGACACATCCGCCTGTGAAATCTGGCAATGCAAACTCAGGGCTTTCCTTTATTACAGGATAGAAATTTAAGGATGAAATCCTGTCAGGCGTTAGTCCATTATCCATAAGATAGTCAAGGAGTGAGGGAAATTCACTGTAGTTATCTTTTGTGTAGTTCCCGCCTATATGAATATTTATCATGTCACAAACATCTTTCACATTCCTGACAATCGTATCAAAGCTTCCCCTTCCGGACTTGAAAGGTCTGAGCTGATCATGAATCTCTTTAGGTCCATCAAGTGTCACACTGGCGATTTTTAAACCCAAAGGTTTTAATCTGCCTACAATATCAGGCGTAAGAAGCGTTCCATTTGTTATCAATGAGATGCTGGAAATGATTCCTTTTTCTTTGCTCCGAGAGTCCCCCCTCACCCTATCCCTCTTCCTCCGGGGGAGAGGGGACTGTTTTTCATATTGCCCCTCCCTTGAGGGGAGGGGTGAAGGGGAGGGTGTTCCAATGTTTACGTTTCTTTGATTTACAATGGCTTTTAACCTCTCGGATATGTAAATAATAAGGTCGGTGCTGAGAAGCGGCTCACCGCCATAGAATGTGATTTTTATTTCTTCTTTATTTGAAAAGACATTATTTTTTACAAAATCTATAAATAGATCTGCTGTCTCACGGGTCATATAAAACCTGCCTTTTCTGCTTCCTTCAAAACAGTATTTGCATGCAAGGTTGCAGTCAAGGTTAAGTACGACAATAGCCTTGAATTTCGTATTGGCGGCATTCAGCTCATTAATGAAATTGAGCATTTCTTGTTTTTCTGTTTCTTCATCCTGTACAAGAAAGCCGAGTTTTATGAGAGTTTCTTTTTCCTCAGGGGACAGATTGTCTTTTTCAATATCCTCGAGTACTGATTTAGATATAAGGACAGAAGATGCCTTTTTTGTAGAAAAAAGGATAAATGAGTCAGACTTTTTTCCGTGGGGAAATATCTTGCAGTATTTAGAGAAAATCACGGATTCCTTCTCTAAACAAGAGGCTTAATAAAGCCGATTTCTTTAAACTTTTCTCCTATTCTCCTTTAATTTTAGCTACACCTGCAGGGCAGCAGGTTGTGTCGGCTATTTCTTTTTTATCAACACCGCTGTTTAAAACTATGATGCGATTTTCCATTATATCGCTCCTTTACCTAAGTAAACTCTAACGAACTTTGAAAATATTTGCAAGCATTTAACTTAAAACTTGTACCTCAACCCTCCCTCAATCCATCTTTTAGGATTCTTATAGTCACCAATTGCATATTGAGAGGAGTTAAAGATATTATGAGCGGTGAGAAATGCCTCTAATGTATGATCTTCTTTTTTATATATACTCTTAATTACGTTGAGATCGAAGACAAAAGAGTTATAGTCACCATCGAATGCATTAATCCACCAGATATAATGGCCTTTTAAAACAGCCCTCAAGGATTTTTTATCGTTATATTCGAGACTTAAATCATATGTATATTTCGGCGTGTTTGTATCGGAACCTGATCCGGATACGTCTATAAAAGTTGTCCCGGCAGAAAATGTTGTGTTATAAAAGGGCATGGTTTTCATCTCGATCTCTACCCCCTGCCGCGTTTGATCGCCCTCATTCATTTTTGTCCACAAAAAAGGCTCTTCGGATAATATATTATCAACAATAACATCACTTATTTCATGTCTGAAGGCTGAGACCTTCAGCCACAAATATTTCAATATCCCTGTTTCAACGCCTAACTGATAAGACCAGACCTTCTCTACAGCGAGGTCCGGGTTTCCTTTGAAATAATATATTTCATTGTCCGCAGATGCGCTGAGAATCGGGATACTGAAACCCCTTGCCACAAAAGCTCTTAAGAGTGTGTTGTCTGAAATCTTATAAGTAGCGCCAAGGCTTGGACTTACAAATCCTCCCGTTATATTTACATCATCATATCTTATGCCGGGTGTAACTGAAAATTTGTCAAATATAATCGTGTCGTTGGCAAAAACAGCAAATTTTCTCAACCTCTTTTTGTTTGAATTTATATCTGATGTCCCATTATCATAGTCGCTTCCGACAACTACATGATGGTTTTTATTCTTCCATGTGAGTTTTGCACTCGCGCCATATGTCTTATCTTTCGTCCAGTTCTTAAAGACATCTCCTGTACTTAACATCTCCTCTTCAAAATTGAAATCAATTTCACTTCTTCTCAGAGAAAGGCTCAGGTCGAGATTATCGGTTAAAGATGTGTTTAAAGAAAGGCTTGTCAAAAAATCTAAAGTTTTGTCGCTGTCCGAAAAATCAAATTCGGGGAATTTACCGTCGCCTCTCTCATTTCTGTTGTACAGAATGGTCAAAAGTACTGTAGTATTTTTTGATATGTCATAAGACAACTTCGCATAAACGTCATTCCCCGAAAGATCCATATTATCCCTGAGGCCGGGCAGCCCGTCTGATTGCAGTCTGCCTGCATAAAGATAATATCCGAAGTTATTCTTCCTGCCATATGTCTCTGCCCTGAAATCTCCGGTATTGTCTTCACCATATGAAGCATAAAGCGTGCCTTTTATCTTTTCTTCCTTGCCGGGAGATTTTGTGATGACATTTATCACGCCGCCGAGAGATGACCCCCATGTCGAAGAAGCAGGACCTTTAATAATCTCGATCTTCTCTATGAATTGAACGGGAAAATTCCCTGGGGTTGTAGAATTGTCAGAAACTGAGGTAATGGATACGCCGTCTAAGAATACAACAACGTGGTTAAAAAACGACCCCTGAATGGAAACCGTGGACAAACTGCCCAACCCACCTCTGATGTCGGCCTGTACGCCAGTTATTGTATTCAGAACATCTGTCAGTGTATGAGCATTCATCAGCTCTATATCCTCCGCTGTAATTACCGTAACATTCTCTGCAACCCGTGTGATAGATTGAAGGCTTCTTGTGGCAGATATCACTTCAAGCTCATCCTCCTTGAAATACATGAGGAGAAACTTTTTCTCTTCCCCGGATTGTGCGTAGACAAAAGTAGATAAGAAAAACATGTATAAAATAACGAACGGGGGGAATAATATTTTTGTGATATTTCTTCTCATTTCAATCATTTCCTCCTACAGGCTACAAAATTTAGCCATTTTAACCTATTGTGTTTCGCAATATCCAGTTTAATCTTTACTTTTTATAACCGGCCTGATTATGCACTACCTCAGCGCCAATCAGAAAGATGCACGAAAAATAAAACATCCAGAGCAGAAACATAACAAAAGCAGTCAGCGGGCCGTATATTGTGCCGAACTTCACAACTGTTCCAACATACCAGGTAAAAATATGCTTTGCAATCTCAAGGAATACTGTTGTAAAAAGTGCTCCAATAAATGCGTGTGAGATTCTAACCCTGGTTTTAGGGGAAAAAATATAGATTATTGTAATGGTAAAAAGAACCATGAAAAATGGCACCACATACCGTATAAGAAAGACTGTTATCATACCTATCCTTAATTCTGGAAAAACTTCCTTTAATGCCCTTAGGAGGGGGATTAACGATGTTGCTGCAAAAGAAACGATAAGCATAATGATAATAAGCGTGACAATAATCAATGACAGGATTATCGACCAGAAAAATGACCTTTTCTTTTTGACCTTGAAGATTACATTTAATGCATTCTCAATGGATGAGAAAACAGGTAAGGAAAGGATGCCGTAAAGCACAAGGCTGAATTCACCAATGCCTTTGAATGTGATGAGTTTTTCCAGTTGCTTTGTAATCTCAGATGTTATATCAGGGAAAAAATTTATAAGCTTATTAAATAAAAATTGATAGAACCCGTGATAGTGTCCGAGCAGATATCCGAAGATGGCTATCAGGAAAAGACTGAATGGCACAAGCGCCATCATAGTAAAATAAGAAATTGAGCCTGCAAGCATAATCCCGCCGTCTTTAAAAAAATCTATAAAACTCCTTATTATGATTTTTATATATTTCATCTGAAGATACCCCTACACTCTAATCCTCTTCCACAATGAGAAAGGGGAAACTCCCCTCCTGTTGTCCGCCTACCACCCCTGCCCCTCCTGATGACCGCTTACCACCCCTGCCCCTCCTAAAATAGGAGGGGAGCTTTTTTGGGGGGTACTAACTCCCCTTCTTAGTTAAGGAGGGGTAGGGGTGGTTCGTTTTAAAATACCTTTTTATTTCCTCCAAAATACCTTCCGGGTTCTCAAATACTTCTTTATTTTCAAAACGTAATACCTGGATATTAAGGTTGTTCAGGATTTCCGTTCTTGCCGTGTCATATTTGAAACCTGCTTCTGTATAATGGCTATCTCCATCCAATTCAATGCACAACTTTTCAGAAGGGCAATAAAAATCAAGCACATAAGGACCAACGCTATGTTGCCTTCTGAATTTTCTATTCTCCAATTGACTATCTTTCAGAAGAACCCATAATTTAGCTTCAGAAGGAGTAAGGTTGTTTCTGAGGTGCTTTCTTTTCTCTTTAAACAATTTAATGTTATGGATTTTTTCTTTCATGTCTTATTTACCACACTACGTTCACTCCTGTTTTCCACTTACCACCCCTGCCCCTCCTAAAATAGGAGGGGAGCTTTTTTGGGTACTAACTTCCCTTCTTAGTTAAGGAGGGGTAGGGGTGGTTTGTTCTGTCCTATTTACCCATTTAATTTGAGAAATACCCATTTTTTAATATCATTTATCCCTTTTTTTGGCTTTAATATAAATCTTCAAAGGCGTCCCTTTAAACGAAAACCTGTTTCTTAACCCTTTTTCTATAAATCGTATGTGTGCATCCTTTAAAGTATAGGAATAGTTGGTGAAAACTGCAAAAGCAGGCGGGTCTGTCTTTACCTGTGTTATATAGTAAAATTTCACAGCCTTACCTTTCACAGATAAATATGCGCCTGACAAAGCCTCTCTGAAAAACCTGTTTAGATCTGCTGTTGGTATCCTTTTCCCCCTTTCTTTTATTATCTCGTCAATCATTGGAAAAATGTTTGTAATGCGTTTCTTCTCCAGAGCTGATACAGTCAGAACAGGCACATAAGGCATAAACCACATCTTCCTGCTCAGTTTATCTACCAATATTTTATATGCCTCCTCAGGTTTATCAACAATATCCCATTTGTTCAGGAGAAAGATTGCACTCTTGCCGTATCCCTCAACAATACCTGCTATTTTCTGGTCTTGCTCTGCTATAGCACTATTTGCATCTATAACAATCAGCGCTATATCGCATCTCTCTATGCTCCTGATCGCCCTGACCATTGAGAACCTATCAATTGAGTAACCAACCTTGTCTTTTCTCTTGAGCCCTGCTGTATCTATTAATAGATATTTCCTGCCATAATAAGTACATATACTGTCTATAGAGTCTCTCGTTGTCCCTGGCACAGGGCTCACTATCATCCTCTTCTTACTGAGAAGGGTATTAATTAAAGTGGATTTCCCTACATTTGGTCTGCCTACAACTGCAATCTTAGGATAATCAATTTTTTCCTCCACATATAATGGTAATATAGAAATTAGCTTGTCCATAAAGTCATCATACCCATATCCGGTTGCAGCAGAAACAGGCCATAATTCCTCTGCACCTATCGGATAAAAATCATGGAGCCTCTCCTCACGTGTTGGGCCGTCAATCTTATTTACTGCCCAGAGAACTTTTTTGCCTGATGCCCTGAGCAATCTTGCGAGGTCCATATCAGACGGGGTTAGGCCGTCCTTTCCGTCGAGTAAATGGATTATAACGTCTCCCTCCTCAATAGCAAACATGGCATGTTCCTTAATTTGAAGGAATATATCCTCTGGAGGTTCCGGGTAAAAACCTCCTGTATCAACAACAATAAAATTTTTGCCTTCCCATTCTGCATCGAGATAGTTCCTGTCCCTTGTAACACCGGGTATATCCTCAACAATCGCTGCATGTGACCCCGTCATTCTGTTAAACAGGGTGGACTTGCCGACATTCGGTCTTCCGACTATTACTACAATAGGTTTTGGCATAGGTTTAATTTTACACTAAATTGGAATTGATTATTTAGTGTCTGTACATAAACTCATATTTTCTGTCATTCCTGCGGAGGCAGGAATCCAGAACCTATTAAAAACATTGGATCCCGGCTTAAGGACTGCCGGAATGACAGAGAGTATACGTTAGTTTATAAACAGACTCTATCTAAAACAATTCAGAATGAGAGGAATTTGTGAGGAGGGAAAATTCTTCTAAAAGCTTTAACCAGAGTTCTGCCAAATTAGTCATAGCCATATCGAATTCTTGATAGTCGGGCTGTTTTTCCATGTAATCAAGGAGTGGATCACAGAAATACCAGTTGCATCCCGAAGGCCGAAACGAGCGCTCCATAGAACAGCCGTGTTCAGAGAGAAACTGACATGGCTCTGAATCCTTTCTCCCGAACTCATTGTCAGGTGGTCTCAAGCCGAGGGCATGGATATATACAAGGTCTTCATAGTTATAATAACCGTGCTTGCTGATACAGCACACTTCCTTACAATTAGGGCAAACTGTCCGGGTATTTTTTTGTATAAAGGGGTTTATTCCCTCGATTCCCTCTTTTATTTTTTGTGCAAGTTCTTTGACCGTTTTGAATTTATATGCATATTGGTTAAAGGATTCTGTTAAATATAGAGAAACATGGTTATATATCTGAAGATCTCTACAATTCGGGTATTCAGACATTTAAACCTCGAAGATAAACTCTATCTCGACAGGGGAATTAAGGGGAAGAACATTTACACCGATTGCAGCCCTGGCATGTCTACCTGCTTCACCAAAGATTTCGAACATTAAATCTGATGCAGCATTTAATACCTTTGGCTGTTCTGTAAAATCAGGTGCTGAAGCAACATAACCTGTAATCTTAACGCATCTTTTAACCTTATTTAGACTATCGATATTCGCCTTCAAAACTGATAAGGCATTTATTGCAGCAGTCCTTGCATCATCCCTTGCCTCATCTAAAGATACAGATTCGCCAACCCTTCCTGTTCTCATCAGTTTTCCATTTCTCAGGGGAAGAACCCCACTGAGAAATAAAAGATTTCCTGTTCTCACTATAGGAATATATGAGCCGAGAGGTGAAGGAGCTTCCGGAAGCTCTATACCGAGTTTTTTAAGTTTATCTTCAGGTGACATTATAATCCCAATTCCTCAGGAGTTCCAATCCTTCCAAGCACTGCTGATGCAGCAGCAACTGCCGGGTTTGATAAATATACCTCACTCTCAGGATGACCCATCCTGCCGACAAAGTTTCTATTTGTTGTCGCGATAGCCTTTTCACCCTTTGCAAGTATTCCCATATGTCCTCCGAGACATGGGCCGCATGTTGGAGTGGAAACTACAGCCTCAGCTTCAATAAATATATCCAGCAGCCCTTTTTTCATTGCCTGTCTGTAAATCTTCTGAGTTGCGGGTATCACGATCATCCTTACATTTGGATTAACCTTCCTTCCCTTTATAACCATTGCAGCATCTCTTAAATCTTCAAGCCGGCCGTTTGTACATGAACCTATAACAACCTGATCAATAAAAACCTCAAATAGCTCTGCTGCGGGTCTTGTATTTGATGGAAGATGAGGACATGAAACAGTAAGAGGGATCTTTGAACAGTCATAATCACGAATGTCAGCATATCTTGCATCTTTATCAGATTTGTAAAACTTAGATGGCCTTTTAGCCCTGTTTTTTACATATGATTTTGTTGTTTTATCAGGAACGATTATTCCGCTCTTGCCCCCAGCCTCAATAGCCATGTTACACATAGTAAGCCTTCCATGCATTGGAAGGTTCTTTATAGTTTCTCCTTCTAATTCCATTGCCATGTAAAGCGCACCGTCAACGCCTATATCTCCGATTGTATAAAGTATCAGGTCTTTGCCGCCGACCCATTTATTGAGTTTACCGTAATATATAAATTTCATTGATTCAGGCACCTTGAACCAGCATTCCCCGGTTGCCATTGAGGCAGCAACATCCGTTGACCCAACACCTGTTGAGAAAGCCCCGAGTGCGCCGTAGGTGCATGTATGGCTGTCGGCGCCGATGATTAAATCTCCCGGCACAACAAGCCCCTCTTCCGGCAGAAGGGCATGTTCAATACCCATCCTTCCTACTTCAAAATAGAGACCGAGGTTATATTCTCTGGAAAACTCCCTGAGCATCTTGCACTGCTCTGCTGCCTTTATATCTTTCTGTGGTGCGAAGTGGTCGGGGATGAATGCGATCCTGTTTTTATCAAAGACATCCTTTGCCCCGATCTTTTTGAATTCTGATATTGCAATAGGCGCAGTTATATCGTTTGCAAGTATGAGGTCGACCTTTGCATTTATCAACTCACCAGGTGAAACCTTTTTCTTACCTGAATGTGCAGCAAGAATCTTCTCCGTAATCGTCATATATCCTCCTATCCTTTTCGCTCAAAAGACTTACCAGCTATTAGAACAAAGATAATAGAGGTAAGAATAATTACTATTATATCTGTTATAAACGGAAAATCGGGACTCATTTTACCTGCCTTAAAAGGAAAGATTACGTGCTTTATGGCATCCACTCCATAAGTTAGGGGATTTATCTTTGAAACTATCCTTAAAATATCCGGCAGAAGTTTTACAGGATACATCGCCCCTGAAAGAAAAAACATCGGCATGATTATAAAGTTCATTATCACACTGAAACTTTCGTAACTATCATAGAATGTCGCAAGGACAATCCCGAAAGCGGATATAGAAAATGATATAGAGGCGCATATAATGATAACCCATATGATTTGTAATATGCCGAGCTTTAAACCTATGAACGGAAACAGGGCAAGGATAATTGCTGCTTGTATGGTTGATACAACTGTGCCGCTCAATGCCTTGCCAATAACAATAGAGAACCTTGATACAGGCGCAACGAGGATCTCCTTCATAAACCCGAATTCCTTATCCCATATTATGGATATGGATGAAAAGATAGAACTGAAGAGGATTGTCATTCCGAGTATACCCGGGAAAATAAACTGGATATATGGCACACCGGTATCAGGGGATACGAGTCGGGACATTCCTGCACCAACAATAAATAACCACAAAAGTGGTCTTGCGATTGTCGAAAAGAGGCGGCTCCTCTCCCGTACAAATTTCTTGAATTCTCTTGCTACTATTACGTAGACTGCATTAAATTCCACTAGATTACCTCAACATAAATGATCAGAAATGAAATTACAGTTAGAAAAAACAATCCGAACAGAAAAACCATGTCTGCAATCTTTTCAAAAAAATCTGATTTTTTCTTAGAGCGCATGGATGTATACGATAAAACACTGGAAATAAGAAAGAGAATGGTTGCACATCCAACTAAATCGTCAATAATAGTTTCTATTCCGCCTTTTGTCCAGAATTTTATAAAGCTAAGTATTACAAAGCATAGCCCTAACAAATTTGAAGATGTAGGCAATATATGCCTCGATATATTTTTTTTATTGTCAGTACCTTCAGACATTTGGAATCCCTCCTCTCAATAATTTCCTTTCGTAAGCAAACCTCGTAACATATAAAGTTTTTCTTCCTCTAATAACCCCTGTCCCTTCTTCTGTATGCACGTACAGATTCTCTTACAGAATCACCCGAGGATGCATCTTCTTCTCTTATTGTCTTACCCGTGAGCTTTAAAAACACATCATTCAGGGTAGGCCTCTGAAGCCTGACTGAAAGGACCTTTTCTCCAATCGTTCTTATTACTTCAGGAATACACGTATCACCCATAGCACATGTCATATAAAGCTCACTATCCTTCTCCGACACTTCGAATTTAAACAATTTTTCGATCTCTTTTTTTGCACTTATATTATCGGTCGTCCTTATATAGATAACGTCTCCTCCAATAGCCTTTTTTAATTCATCCGGACTACCCATCGAGATTATTTTTCCATTATCAATGATCGCAATCCTGTCACAGACTTCTGCCTCTTCCATGTAATGAGTGGTCATAAAGATGGTTACATTATGTTTTTCTGGAAGTTCTGATATGAATTCCCACAGTTTAGTTCTGCTCTGAGGATCAAGCCCGAGTGTAGGTTCATCAAGAAAAAGAACCCTCGGCCTATGTATAAGTCCTCTCGCAACCTCAAGCCTGCGTTTCATACCCCCTGAAAATTTCTTAACGAGGTCATTCTTTCTCTCGTATAAGTCCACAAACCTCAGGGCATCATCAACGCGCAGCTTTATTTCATTTTTTGCTACATTGTAAAGATAAGCATGAAATATAAGGTTTTCATAGGCAGTCAGGTCTTTATCAAGGGTTGTATCCTGAAAGACTATACCAATAGCTTTTCTAACCTCTGAAGGCTCTTTCATACAGTCGTGTCCTGCAATAGAGGCACTGCCGGAAGTAGGGGAAAGGAGTGTGCAAAGGATATTTATCGTAGTTGTCTTTCCGGCTCCATTTGGACCGAGAAAGCCAAAGATTGTGCCTTCTTTTACTTCGAAAGAAATATCATTAACAGCAGTGATATTGCCGAATCTTTTTATTAGATTTTCTACTTTGATTATTGGCATGCTATCTGTACCACTCAATCTTATTCTTTGGCACGTGCCAGTGTATAAAATCATACCATATGCCAAGTGGCGCTTTTTCTACCCCTTTAAACCTCTTATGAAGTACAGGCAGGGCGTCAGGGACGTAAAGAAATGTACATGGCTGCTCATCAACCAGGATTTCATGAATCCTATGATATATCTTTTTCCTCTTCTCATAATCAAAGGTGCGTCTTCCCTCAAGCAGAAGGTTATCCACTTCTTCGTTTTTATAAGAAATGAAATTAAATTCACCTTCTTTTGTTTTTGAAGAATGCCATATATCAAATATATCAGGGTCCCTTGAAAGTGCCCAGCCCATAATAACAGACTCAAAACGCTTCTTATCTATAAATTCATGAAGCATTGCCTGCCATTCAAGAACCTTAATATTCATTTTAATCCCGATCTTTTTAAGATTTTCCTTTATTATCTGAGCAGTCTTAAGCCTTGCCTCGTTCCCCTGATTTACGAGCACAGTAAATTCAAATGGTTTACCGTCTTTTTCAAGTAACCCGCTCTGTCCTTTTTTCCAGCCTGCCTCTTCAAAAAGCTGCCTTGATTTTTCAGGATTATATCCAAGGTCTTTGACTTCAGGATTATATGCCCATGATTCTGGAGGGAATGGACCAGTGCACGGTGTTCCATAACCGAGCATAACTCCGGCAATAATATCTTCTTTATTAATTGCATGAGTTATAGCCTGTCTTATCCTTCTGTCCGAAAATCTCTGGTCAAGAAGGTTATACCCAAAATATGTATATCCAAAAGAAGGATATCTGAATTTCTGAAAGTATTTATTGAAGAATTCTTTACCTGCCTGAAGTTTATACTGAGGAGGTGTTAGACCCATAAAGTCTATACCTCCGAATTTAAGCTCAAGAAACATTGTTGCTGTATCAGGGATGACCCGTGCTATATATTTATCTATCTTTGGCCTGCCCTCAAAATAATTATCAAATGCCTCAAGAACTATCTTCTGACCCGTTACCCATTCCTTTAATTTATACGGCCCTGTTCCAATAGGATTTCTACTGTAATATTCATTAGTTATATCTTTTCCTTCAAGTATATGTTTTGGTATTATACCCATACCCCATGACTCAATCGCAGGAGCATAAGGCTCTTTATAAATTACCCTTACCGTGTATTTGTCTAATGCCGCGACCTTTTCAACAGGCCCATAAGCACTGCTGTACGGTGTTGGAACTTTCGGATTAATCACCGTGTTATAAGTAAAAATAACATCATTTGCTGTGAACTCCATTCCATCATGCCACAAAACACCTTTTCTTAAATGAAAGATTATCTGAAGGCCATCAGTGGAAACCTCCCATGACTCAGCAAGGTCGCCTGCAATCTTTATATTTTTATCATATTTTGTGAGGCCATTATAAATCCATCCACTTATATCTCCTGATGCACTGTCAGAGGCGAGCAGAGGCAGTAATCTTTTAGCATCAGCAAGTGAGCCGACTGTTATTGCATGGGGTTTCTTTATTTCTGGTTCACGTGCGCAGGAAATCAGAGCTATAATCAGAATAAATAATAAAAAATAGCGAACATGGTTAGTTTTCATTTCTTTAAGATATATACTTTATCACAATGAAATAGGGAAAGACGAGGTAAGGGCACTTTTCAAGATATTATAATTGGTATGTACTTACTTACATAATTTGTACAACGTATGAGTAATAATAGTTTTAGCTTTGACCTTGCTATTCGTATATTTTCCAGCAAATTTAATATGTTAACCTTCTTGGATGGTTCATGAGTGTAATACTGAAAACGTAACGAAACTGGAATACTTCTTGCTTAATATACTTATATGAACACGAAAATGCGGATAAAAAGACTATTACTATTTGCCATAACAATAACTTCATTCTCTTTTCTTGGTTGGCTCCCAGATGCTTTTTCTTTTGGACCGTCCCATTTGATGCACTGGTCGGATGAAAGAGGACCTAAGTTATGCCCAAATTATTATACAGGGTGTGATAATTGCCATATCAATAACAGCATGACACATCATGGGCTTTTTAAGGATAGCAAAAATTTACAAGAAACCAATGTCTGTGATACCTGTCACAGCCCGGGTGGTGCCTTTGACGGTGTAAACGATTCTGTTGTTGGTGCAAAGAACAACTGGGCTAAAATGGGGACAAACAGTCGTATCTATACTGGTACCAATCTCGAGAATCTCCAAACAGGAAAGGAGGCTTGGTGTACTACATGTCATGATGATGTTGGCGCAATTATTAATGGAATAACTGCAAAAAATGTCAGCGGAAATAACATCGCTTATGGATACTTTATAAGCGGTCATGGCAAGTATAATGTTTACTGTACAGATTGCCACGACCCGACACTTACTCATATTGATAGTTATGCTCAGTCATATGATGCTGAAGCAGATGAAAACGGTTCGAGAGGATACAGGCAGGGATACAGATTAAAGCTAATAGACAGTCAACTTCCCATGGATATTCCAAGAACTGCTTCATATGCTGCTTCTCAATTTGCCCTCTGTTATTCCTGTCATAATGAAACAAAAACCATATATTCAAATTTTAATAACTTTGTTGAATTAAGTGGACCAACTAACTATCAAATTAACTATCACGCGGAAGACGAAATGGGTGGAGGGAATACAGCACACCTTTTCTGGCAAAACGAATTCTGGGATTCAGATATTGATGGAGATTATCAGGATTCGCGATTCTCTTGCCCTACCTGCCATAACCCACATGGTAAGGATTATGATGGTCGTGCCACTTTTTCCATGACCCGTAAGGATATGGGTATTGTCCATAAGAGAGAAGTATTGCGTGTATCTGGGTATATGGAAAGTGGTGATTGGCAAACTTCCGGGGGAGATATGTTTTGCTTTGCTTGTCACAGTTATGGCCCAACATATGAATATTATTACCAATTAGGTACACCTCCTCCTGAAAACCCATTATTCTGGACAAAACTTGATTCAGAGAACGACGTCACAACACCCACCTATGGAACAGGCGGGACGCTGCTTGGTGGAAGCTTTACAAGTTATGCTTTATATGGGGAGACAAAAACAGGGCTAAATATTGTAAACGATAATGAAGGCTGTGAATTTCCTACCAGTAATATAATCAAAAATAACGATACAATTGAGTTCTGGTATATTCCAAATTTCAACTTTTCTGGAAATACAACTACAAGATATCTGTTTGACAATTACTATGACACAAATAATTGGATTCGGATTGGAGTGACTAACGATAGAATGGACTTCAGGATAAGAAATGCCGGCACTACCTATACTTTAACTACCACAAGCTTAACCTGGCAGGCTGGCACTCCCCACCATATCGTATGTACCTATGGCCCTGCTCAAGCTATGCATATGTACCTGGACAGAGTTGAACCTTCATATAGTACGAGTACAGGTCTTACCTATCTGGGTGGGATCAATAATCTCCCTCAATATTTTTATATAGGCAGTTGCTATGATGGAACCCTTCCTGCCAGTGGGATTATTGATGACTTTAAGATTTATGGCTATCAATACCAGAAGTTTGAAAGCGCTCTTTTCTTATTCAGTAAAATGGGTTCAGCTACTGAGGTACAGAGTCCAGTTTCAGGCAATGGAGGAATAGTAAGTGGAAGTATTTTCTTTACAAGCACTCAAAAACAACACCTCAATAGTGCTCGCTTTAACTCTACTTATAATGGTGTAGTGCAATTTCCTACCACTAATCTTAATCCAGTAGAAGATTCCATTGATTTTTGGTACTATCCTGATTTTGATCTTCCCAATAATGCAGATGAAACAAAACATCTCTTTTATTGTTACAAAGATGCCAACAACTATGCACTTATTAAGATAGTTAACAATAGATTGAGGTTTAGAATCGTGGAAGATTTAGATGGAGATGGCACTCCTACTAACCACACAGTTACTACTGCTGCCTTAGGGCAAGGAAATACCTGGTATCACATTGTATGCACATTTGGGCCTGATGGGATGCATATCTATATAAATGATAAAGAGGCAAGTTATGCAGTGAGTGATGGGCTTAGCTATACAGGGAGACTTATTAATGGGGCTTTGCCTACATATTTCCAGATTGGCAATACAAGCGCTGCTGGTACGAGGTACTGCAATGGTTATATAGATGAATTAAGGATTTATGGTTATCAGGGCAGTCCTTCATATCTTGAATTTCTTGTTGATTGTCCTGTGGATATTCAAGTTATAGATCCTAATGGAAAAATTGTTGATAAGTTCAGAAATGAAATATGGGGTGCTCAATATCTTGAAAGTGACTTTAATGGTGATGGCAGTATAGATGATAAGATAATTATTCCAAATCCGAGAATTGGCAACTACACTGTTTTGATAATTCCAGAGCCTGGTGCAGACCCGGAAGATACATATACCTTAAAGATTATAGATGGTGAGAATACGCTCATTTTGGCAAAAGATGTACCTATTGGGAGCATATCTGACCAGCACACATATGAGATTAATGCTACAAGTGAGGGGATAAAGTTCCTTAAACTCCTCAGTCCTGGAAATGGGACAGTCTTATCAGGATCTGTGACCTTTGACTGGGAGAGTGTTGGTTACGATGGGTTCAGGGTACAATTTTCTTTAGATAACAAATTTAAAAAAGGTAAAATAGCCATCCTTCATAGTAAAAAGGAATGGATACCTGAGACAATCTATACACCAACTGAAGAAGAATGGAAGCAAATTAAAAAATTGGCCAGAAAAAGTAATGTTGTATACTGGAGAGTAATTGCAATAGATGAAGAGGGTAATACAGGTTCAAGTGAAACGAGAAGTTTCACGGTACTATGACTTAAAAAATGTCAGCATTTTTTCTTAGGGGTTCCCGACCCCTTATGGTTTGTAGCTCATGTACGAATACCAAGCCGTGGGAAAACTATAAACTGCAAAACCAGCCATATAACCAAAATCCCTAATGCTAAAAGCCAGTCACGCATTTCCTTAGCTCCTTCTTTTTGTCTACTTTAGAAATAACCTATCATCGTTTATCTATCATTTTCTTTAAGGCATTTGCATCTTTATATCCTGCAATTACCCTGCCATCTGGCATAATCAAAGTAGGCGCAGCTGAGATGCCGAGTTTTTCAGCGAGTTTTATATTTTCATCAACAACGGATGTCTTACATTTCGGCTTGGGCAACTCTTTCTTCTCAAAGGCATCCTCAAGAAGGGCAAGTGATTTTTCGCAGACTATGGCTTTAGCTTTATCATATGCCCCGGTATGCACCTTTAGTGGAAACATCTTTATAAAAAAAGCAATATCTTTTCTTTCTTTTATAACCTTCTTCATCTCCTGATGAAGTTTTGCACAGAATGGTCACTCAGGGTCGTCAAAGACAATAACCTTATGTTTGGCATTTTTGTCGCCCATCACAAGGGCATCTTTTAGAGGTATCTGTGATACATTTACCTTATTAATATCTGCAAGCCGATCCTGTGAAAGATTCTTTTTCCCCTTGATATCAATTAGCGATCCTGATAATAAATATTTTTTAGAAAAATCAATATACACCAGCTCTTTCCTGCCGTTTGTCTCTAAAACTACCTCCCACATGCTTCTAACAGGAATAGTCCTGATGGTTAGTATCTTCACGCCTGGTATAAGTTCTTTCAACAAAGCCGATGCCTCATCTTTTTTCAGGTTATGACATTTTGAACAGTCCTGCCCTTTTGTAACAAAGGCAAACGAATTTGCTGCTGTAAAAAATATAAGAATTATAGTTAAAAGGAAAATAATCTTACGCAATATGTGTCTCCATATGGCTAATGGTAAAGTTTCTACGCTTGATGCCGTGAAGTGGTTTAAAAGACATTCATCTAAGTGATGAATAAGCTATAGATATCTTTTTCCCCCTGGATCTTGTTTTGTACTAATACAAACGTAATAATTTATGATACCCCTCTCCCATCCCTCCCCCTCAAGGGGGGAGGGTTAGGGTGGGGGTTGATGTAACTTCATTTAATGCGGTTATATTAATATGTCAGGGTTTTGCACCTTCCTTAATTGAGAGCAATTCAACTTCAAAAATTAAGGTTGTATTTGGTCCGATATCACGCCCGGCCCCACGTTCTCCGTAGGCAAGATTAGAGGGAGTAAACAACTGCCACTTTGAACCAACCTTCATCAGTTGCAAGGCTTCGGTCCAACCAGCAATTACACCTTTTACCGGAAAGGTTGCCGGTTGTTCTCGGCGGTAAGAGCTGTCAAACTCGGTTCCATCAATTAAGGTACCGCGATAATTTGTAGTTACCGTATCGGTTAACTTGGGCGTCTCGCCAGTGCCTTCCTTGATTACCTTGTATTGCAAACCGCTCGGCAAGGTTATTACACCTTCCTTTTTCTTGTTCTCAGCAAGGAATGCCTCCCCTTCTTTCTTGTTTTTCTCACCGAGTTCCTTTAAACGCTCGGACTGTTTAGAAGCCATTTCCTTCTGAAAAGCCATCAAGGTATCGTTAACTTCTTGCTCGGTAATTAATGCCTTACCGCCGGAAAGTGCATCCTTGATTCCATATACAAGAGCATCTGGATTAACATCAATCGCTTGTTTTTTTAGATTGTTACCAATATTCATTCCTATACTGTAACTGACCTTGTCCTTCTGATCTTTTAGTACCGGCTTTTCCTCCGCACTAACCTGACTTACTAATAGCACAAAACCTAAAACTGCTATCAATTGTAATTTCATTTAACATCCTTTCTTCAAAAAATTATTTTTACTCCCTCTGCAAAAAAGATCTTTTTGCAGCCTGAACAAATTACTTTATTATAAGCTCATTTTGTAAGATTGTCCATAACAGTTTTGTTATAATTATGCTACATCATGAAAGAGGTTAAAGATGAAGGTTATAGTTTTTAACGGGAGTCCGAGGGAATAATCAATCAAGCCTTAATCTCTCAAACAACCTCACTATAATCGTGTTTGATATAACTATCCCTTTTCTTGTAAGCGCGAGATACCCTCTATTAATCTCAAGATAACCTTCATCAATTAGTTCTTTTGATGCATTAAGAAGACTGTTATACCCTACTATATCCCCCCTTGTTAAGTGGGGAATTGATGTGTGTATATCTCCCCTTGGCAAGGGGGGAATGAAGGGGGGTAGTTCATTAATGTTTATCCCTTCTGTCTTTCTCAGTCCGAGAAATATGAATTCTTTAAGGGCTTCTGCAGATGTAGGCTTAGCTGATTCTATCTCAGGGATTATCCCGTTGTTTAAATCTTCTATATATCTGGTAATGTCTTTAGTATTGTTTGAACGTCTTCCATTGATAAAAGAGTGGGCTCCTGTACCAACTCCGATATATTCTCCTCTGTCCCAATAATTGAGATTGTGCATACATTTGAATCCTGGTAATGCAAAGTTGGATATCTCGTAGTGTTCATATCCACAGCTTGCAAAATAATCTATTGCGTGGTTGTACATTTCAAGGATCAGTTCTTCATCAGGCATATCAATTTTATGAGATTGTATTAATTTGTAAAGCGGCGTATTTTCTTCAGGTGTAAGTTCATAAGCAGAAATATGGGTTGGTGATAATCCAACTGCCGTTGAGATAGAATTATGCCATGAGTCCATTGTCTGTCCTGGGATTCCATACATTAAATCAACTGAAAAATTATTTATGCCTTCTTTTTTAATTATCTCAATTGATCTTGAAGCATCTTCTGATGAATGAATCCTCCCAAGTGTTTTAAGTTCGTCATTATTAAATGATTGTATTCCAATGCTAAGCCTGTTAACCCCCAGAGAAAGCATCGTATTTATTTTAGATTCATTTATTGTTCCGGGATTTGCCTCGACTGTTATTTCGGCAGAAGAGGAAGAATTGAAATTATTTCTAAGGCAATTAAATAGTTGTCTGAAACAATCAATGGGAAGAAGAGAGGGTGTGCCGCCTCCTATATAAATTGATTTCAATGTCGTAGAGAAATCTTTTTTAAGGTAAAGTTCTTGGCAGAGAGCATCAATGTATGTCTTTGCGACTGACTCATCATATAGCACAGAAAAGAAATCGCAGTAAATGCACTTTCTTATGCAGAACGGGATGTGGATATATAGGAAATCAGTCTTCATTCGCAAATTGTAAATTTAAAAAGGCAGGGTATGGTGCTTGAGCGGCTTTTTTTGCCGATAGTCCGAGAGTATCTATACAAATATTAATAAAGAGGCAAAATCCTCGGAGGTCGAAGACCGAGAATGAGCGAAAGCACTATGCCCTGCCATCAAAGACCTCAGCAAGTGTAAGCTTGTCCTGCTTGTCAGAAACTAAAATGGCATCTCTAATCATTTTACTTTAAGGACTGCAAGAAATGCCTCCTGCGGAAGTTCGACCTTTCCTACCTGTTTCATCCTTTTCTTGCCCTCTTTTTGTTTTTCAAGCAGCTTTCTCTTTCGGGTTATATCACCGCCATAACATTTGGCAATGACATCTTTTCTGAGCGCTCTCACACTTTCCCTCGATATAATCTTATTGCCGATTGCAGCCTGTATTACAACCTCAAACATCTGCCTTTGTATGATTTCTCTCAGCTTCTCGGTAAGCTCCTTCCCTTTATAATATGCCTTGTCTTTATGAACTATCAAGGAAAGCGCATCAACAACTTCACCATTGATTAGTATATTGAGCTTAACAAGGTTTGATTCTCTGAATCCGATGAAATCATAGTCCATGGATGCATAGCCTTTTGATAATGATTTTAATTTGTCATAAAAATCCCAGAGGATTTCATTTAAAGGTAGCTCATACTCAACCTTTATCCTGTCTTTTCCAATGAACGTGAAACTTTTCTGAAAACCTCTTTTTTCCTGACATAAGTCCAATATTGGACCGATAAAATCTTTAGGCATTAAAATAGTTGCAACAACAAAAGGCTCTTCTATAATCTCGTATTTTTCCGGCAGCAGTGCCGGATTTTCGATATATAAAATATCTCCACCTGTTTTTGTTACCCTGTAAACAACTGTTGGCGCCGTGCTTAAGAGTGACAGGTCAAATTCCCGTTCAAGTCTTTCCTTTATGATCTCCAGATGAAGCAGTCCCAAGAAACCGCACCTGAAACCAAAGCCGAGTGCCAAAGATGTCTCCGGCTCATAATTGAAAGAAGAATCATTAAGTCTTAATTTATTCAGCGCATCCCTGAGATTTTCATATTGATGTGATTGGGTTGGATAAAGACCACAGAAAACCATCGCTTTTATATCTTTATATCCAGGGCATGGCTCTTGTGCAGGGTTATCAACATAGGTTATAGTGTCACCTATTTTTGTATCAGTAACGCTTTTTATGCCTGATATTATGTAGCCTACTTCCCCTGAAGACAGCTCCTCAGCAGCCTCCATTTTAGGCGAAAAGATTCCAACCTGAGATACTTCAAAGACATTCTCCGTAGCCATCAGTTTTATCTTTTTGCCAGGCATTACTTTCCCGTCAAATACCCTGACAAGAACGATAACACCCTGATAGTTATCAAACCATGAGTCGAATATTAAGGCTTTTAAAGGATTGTTATCATCTCCTGCCGGAGATGGAATTTTATTTACAATAGCCTCAAGGATTTCCCGGGTTCCTATCCCTTCTTTTGCGCTTGCAAGTATGGCATCAGAACAATCAATACCGATTGCATCTTCTATCTGTTCCTTTGTTTTTTCGGAATTTGCAGCAGGCAGGTCTATCTTATTTATAACCGGAATTATTTCAAGATTATGCTCTAATGCAAGATATGCATTAGCAAGCGTTTGTGCTTCAACCCCCTGTGAAGCGTCAACCACAAGTAGA
>Ga0214474_1000070_pt1 | contig 54805 bp, 47 predicted proteins | sample RVTome_2_FD_187335 | JGI IMG/M metagenome (GOLD analysis project Ga0214474, IMG submission 187335) | Soil microbial communities from uranium-contaminated site in the Upper Colorado River Basin, Wyoming, United States - RVT95D214 HiSeq ... | reverse complement strand
CAGGAAGAATTCGATCATCTTCGATGCTATGAACAGCTGAGGGCCTTTGCCAAAACCCTCCATTTTAGCCATAATATCTGTGGTATCTGCGTGAAGGCCTGCCGGGGGTTTAGAAATTCAAAATACCAAGCACCAATTACCAAATAATGACCAAAATCTTAATTACCTAAACCAAGATAATTTCAAAAAAATTTTGGGTAATTTGAAATTTGGTCATTGAAATTTATTTGGAATTTGGGATTTGGTTATTGGAATTTTAGACGTCAAGCTTTGATTTAATTTCTACAACTTTCATGTTATATGTCTCTCATGACGGATTTTGAAGTGATCGTGGTGGGTGGGGGGCATGCTGGGATTGAAGCATCCTTAGCCTGCTCCAGGATCGGACACCCGACCCTTTTCGTCACCCAAAGAGTTGAACAGATTGGTTACATGTCCTGTAACCCTGCTATCGGTGGTTTGGCCAAAGGCCACCTGGTGAAAGAAATCGATGCCCTGGGTGGAGAGATGGCTAAGGCCACTGATGAAACAGGAATACAGTTTCGCCAACTCAATACTGGAAAAGGTCCTGCTGTCCGCTCCTCCAGAGCCCAGGTCGATCGCCAGGAATACCGACTTCGAATGAAGAGGGCTGTTGAAATTCAGAAAAATCTCACGATCATTCAGGCAACAGTAGAAGAAATTCTTGTGGATGGAAACCAGATCATCGGTGTAAAGACAGAATCAAACGAAACCCTTCAGACAAAAGCCTTGATCCTGGCTCCAGGGACTTTTCTCAATGGTCTTATCCATATCGGCCTTACTCATTTTTTTGCAGGCAGGATGGGGGATCCACCCTCTATCGGTTTGTCGGAATCGCTTAAGAACTTAGGTTTCCGAATGGGAAGGCTCAAGACAGGAACCACGCCAAGGCTCGATTGCCATACCATCGACTTCTCTCAACTCACACGTCAATATGGAGATGATCCACCCCTCCCTTTCTCCTTCATGACGGAAAAGATCGAAACCGAGCAAATCCCATGCTATATCACTTATACGAATCCCACAACCCATGAAATTATTAAGAGCGGTCTCGACCGATCACCCCTCTACTGTGGAGTCATCAAAGGCATCGGTCCCAGATATTGTCCCTCTATTGAGGACAAAGTGGTCCGTTTTGCAGATAAGGAGAGGCATCAAATCTTTTTAGAACCAGATGGTCGAAATACGAATGAGGTCTATCCGAATGGGGTCCCCACCAGCCTTCCCCTGGATATTCAAATCCGGATGTTGAGGTCGATTAAGGGGCTGGAAGAAGTAGAAATCGTCCGGCCTGGTTACGCCATTGAATATGATTTTATCGATCCCACAGAACTGAAGTCTTCCCTTGAAACGAAAAAGATCAAAGGACTCTTCCATGCCGGACAGATTAATGGAACGTCTGGCTATGAAGAAGCTGCCGCACAAGGATTGATGGCAGGGATCAATGCCTCGCTTTATCTTCGAGGAGAAGAACCTCTCATCTTGAAACGCTCCGACGCCTATATCGGTGTTTTGATCGATGACCTGGTTACGAAAGGGACAGCCGAACCTTATCGGATGTTCACCTCCAGGGCAGAATATCGCCTTCATCTGAGGGAGGATAATGCCGATTTGAGATTGAGAGAAAAAGGATATGAAGTGGGCTTAGTCAAGGAAGAAGATTACCGAATCTTTATTGAGAAAAAAAAGGCCATTGAAAAAACGCTTTCCAAAATCTCAGATGTGAGAATCAATCCCACAAAGGAAAATAATGAAATCCTCCAACAATGGGGGAGCAGTTCTCTAAAGAAAGACGCTTCCCTTCAAGAAGTATTAAAAAGACCAGAGGTTCATCTTAAACACCTCTTTGCCTTTGAACCAAGCCTTGAAAGTTTTCCGAATTCGGTACAGGATCAGGTTGAAATTCAAGTGAAATATGACGGCTATATCAAAAGACAGATGGAACAGATCGAAAGATTTAAAAGATTAGAGGACGTGAGTTTCCCAGAAGGATTTGATTTCGGTTCTGTAATCGGACTCTCTACGGAGGTGATGGAGAAACTAAAAAAGATCAGGCCTTACTCCCTCGGCCAAGCTTCCAGAATTTCCGGTGTCACCCCCGCTGCCATCTCCATTCTCATGGTCAATTTGAAGAAACAGGGATATTTATAAGAATTTTAATTCCTCAATTCCATAAAAACCAAAGCTGCACGTCAAGTAATGCATTCTTAAATTGATTGACGGATTTAATAAAACAGTGTAAATTTCAAAGAGATTTCTGAAAAAGTTTAGAAATCTCTGATTACATAGATTATAACCGATTACACAGATGTGAATGGTTCAAGGATGGGAGTGTACGTCGTATGTTCCCCCTTACCCCCACCCTCTCCCCCGCCTTCGTCCCGCAAGGCGGGATTTCGCGAAGGCAGGCGTCAGGGGAGAGGGGGATAATAGATTATTTTCTGATATATGGGAGGATCTCATGGAGACAGAGCATCTTGAAAAGCGGTTTGGGATTTTGGCTGTGGAGAAAGGATTCGTCACGGCAGATCAGGTCATCGAAGCACTAAAGACTCAGGTGATAGAGGATTTAGAAAAGGGGAAACATAGACTGATTGGTCGAATACTATTGGAAAAGGGGTTGATTACCCTCTCACAGATTGATAGTGTGCTAGAATCCATAGGGAAAAGCCTACCTATATTAAAAGAATTGGAAGAGTAAAACATCGGTTGATAAAAAACACTTCAAAAGGCGGGTGGGTTTGTTGAAAAACCTTTGATGTGAAAAAGAATAAAGAATAATCAAATTACCTTACCCAATAAAAAGTATGAGAGGAGGACTTATATGAGACCGCTTCAAACTGATTTATCTGTATATAGCCAATTTAATTTTGCGAGGTCACCTGTGGGTGTTAAGTTCCTCTTCTTCAGGCCAGAAGGACTGGAGCCATTAGCAATAGATAAGAATCTCTCTTTCTGTGAATTGCTCATAGAAGCACAAGAAGCATCAACTCCATTTTATTTCGGAAAGGAGAATAATGAGACATGTATCGGGAAAATCCTATTGGGGATGCAGGAGATGGAGCCCTTTGCAGAAAGCGGGCAAATTGGGGCCCGATTAGGGATCTTTCAGGAACCACGGGCTAATTATATCTTCTATCAGTATGTTCCAAAATTTGATAAAGGAACTATTAACTACATCGCTTTCTCACCAATAGACAAATTAACATTTGAGCCTGACCTCTTAATCATTACCGCGACCCCCAGCCAGGCAGAAATTGTGATGAGGTCCATGACCTATTCGACAGGGGAGTTATATCACTCCAAGACAACCCCTGTCATGGGATGCGCATGGATTTATATTTATCCATATCAAAGCGGTAAAGTGAATTACATCCTTCCCGAAATGGTCCATGGAATGAGAGGAAGAGTGTTATTTCCAGAAGGATCGATACTCATATCTATCCCTTATCACTGGATACCGATTATGACGCAGAACCTTAAGGAGATGAAATGGCATCTTCCATCTCATATGAGTAAGGAACAGTATCTCGAAGAGTTTAGGAAAGTCATTGGCGGATTAGTCGAAGAATCTAAGAAGCCCTGACCTGGCATAGTCGGTATTTATTGTGTTCCCCCTCACCCCACCCTCTCCCCTCAGGAGAGAGGGTGGGGTGAGGGACCGCAAGTTCAGTATACCCCATATTCCTGCGTAAATTGGAACATGGCTTGGATATTCTCCATTTTGGCATCATCGAGACCAGTGGCGGCATCCATGATGAATCCCCCGTCCTTACCTGCCGTACCAATCAGTTTCTTGCAGTATTGCCTCACATCATCAGGAGTGCCAGTAGCCAAAATAGAAAGAGGTACGTTTCCCCTGATACACACCGTATCTCTAAGCATCTCCTTGGCTCTGGCCATGTCGGTGGCCTCAAATTTAAAGCATGCCTTTCCTGAAGGGATGTCCCTGATCACGTCAAGCCTGGATTCGCAGTTTCCCTCCCAGAAGGGACAGGGAACTAAACCCTCATTAATGAGGGCGATCATCAGGTCCCGTAATGTGGGCCAGAAAAATCTTTTAAACTGTTCAAGGGACATAAAACCATCAAGTCCCTTATGGAGTGGGATAAAAACACGTGGATTGCCTGACGCCTTGGTACCGCTGATAGCAAAATCGAGCATATATGGTAAGAGCTTTTCGCATGCCTTTTGAACCTTGTCGGGTCTTTGGTACATGTCGAGCATGAGTCCTTTTGTGCCCCGTAAGAAATCGCCCAATGTATCGAAGGGAGCCTGTGTCATTCCTCCGAATTGAAGAGGGAAGCCTTCTTCTCTTGCCCTTTCGCTAAATCTGCGCGAGTAGGAGGCGAGCCGGACTGCCTCGTCCCCAGCCTCACGCAAGGCAGTCAAGGCTTCAGTGACTTCTGGTGATGTGAATGGAATAAGGCCAGAGGGTATCCCCATAGCATAGGAGAAGAAATTATGGAGCGTAGGCAGCGCCTCCAGTCCTTTTAATCGACCGCAAATGCGGGGCAGGTGGCGTCTCATCATGAAATCGGATGGATCATCGAGAAACCAATCGTACTCATCGGCCTTCATGTATTCTGCTTCGACAAACTGGTATGTCGTATTTTCCCCGAGTCCATGACCGGCCCATTTCAACTGTTTGAAATCCAGCGCCTCAAGTATGGGTCCTAAAAAACGGAGTCCGAAGGGATTCTGCTCCATGTCAGGTTGGAATTCAAGGGTGAGCTCCCACTGCGATGTCCAAAGCTTTTCCGGATCATACATCACCTCTCTGACAGTCATACCGGCCCGCAATGCGGGCAGAAATCCCCACGACACCATGATAGGCACTCTGTCCGGTTTACGAAGTGCCACGATGTCGTTAAACCTCTTTTCCCTTTCTCGATAGAGCCTTTCTGTTTCCTCTTTCATACGATGCCTCCTATCAGACTTCGCCAAAACTTTATTCCCCTCTCCCCTTGGGGGAGAGGGCTACGGTGAGGGGTAACCTGCAATATCAGCTGACTTTTATTAAATTGCCTTGTTATGCCCTCTCATTCTTTCACCCCCACCCTCTCCCTCCCCCCTGCCTTCGCCGAAGCGGCTACGCGCAGGCAGGCCTCAAGGGGGAGGGTTGTGCCTTGTCCTTCTTTTTTTCTAACGGAGTTTTTCATAACTTTTTTGACATTACAGACTTTGAGAAGTCAAAAAATAGCATAGGATGTGATTTTTTTCAATTCCATCAGATATGAAAATTCCCCTAAATCTTTCTTTTCAAGAAATATTGTTTTATAATACATTTATTATTTCCAATCCATTTCCGCATGATTGAATGATTCCCCTATCCTCCGTGGTCTAATAGTCATAGAAATCATCGGTTTGGTTAAATAATCAAAGAGACTATCTTACTATAAATGGATAAGGAGTGACGATGCTATTTTCAGAATTAGATTTGAAGCCTGAGATCCTGAAGGCCCTCGACGAGATGGGATATAAGGATCTGACACCCATACAAGGAAAAACGTTCGAACCCATCCTGAGCGGAAGGGATCTTCTGGCTAGAGCAGAGACAGGTTCTGGCAAGACAGGAGCTTGCAGCATCCCGTTGGTTCAGATGATCGATCCCTCCATCAAGGCCATCCAGGCCCTGATCTTAGTCCCCACTCGTGAATTGGCACTTCAGTTTGTAGATGAGATCAACAACATTTCGCGGTACACGGGGGTCATTCCTTTTGCAATCTTCGGTGGTTTTTCGATGGGGGTACAAAAAGCCAAATTAAGAGACGGAGTTCATGTCCTTGTCGCCACCCCGGGAAGATTGATTGACTTCCTTTACAACACCACGACCATCAACCTCTCTCATATTCGTACCCTAACCCTCGATGAAGCGGACACAATGCTAAAAATGGGTTTCATTGAGGATGTGGATTTTATCCTGTCCTGTCTCCTCCATGAACATCAGACGCTGCTCTTTGCAGCAACGATGCCAGATGAGATCAATCGGCTCATCGGAACCTACTTGAAAGATCCTGTAAGGATTGAATTGAATAAGGCGCAAATATCTCCCCCAAGCCTCGTTCATCATTTTCGGCACGTTGGGTTACGTGATCGACTGACTGCCCTGACGGAATATCTTGAAGAGGAGACGGTTTCCCAGGCCATTGTCTTTTGTAACTCCCGGCATCATGGAGACAAACTTCTGAAAGATCTTAGGAGAAAGTTTGACTCGTTAGAATACATCCACGGAGGTCTGGAACAGTCGAAGCGAACTTCCATATTTGATCGTTTTCGCCGTAATGAAATTACACTCCTGGTGGCCACAGATGTTGCCGGTCGCGGTCTCGACTTTAGCCATGTCAGTCATGTGATTAACTATGACTACCCACTGGACCAAGAAACTTACACCCACCGTACCGGAAGAACCGGAAGAATGGGACGATTGGGCACGGCCATGACCTTCATCACCGATAAAGAATTGAGAACCCTGAAGGCCCTCTTTAAGAACAATCGAATCCATCCGGTATGGCATGGCAATATCCCTGACCTACAGAACATCCAACGGAAGGGATTCCAGGGGCCAGGTGCCCGAAAGTGGAAAGTAGAGAGTAGAAAGCGATCAAAACCACATTTCACCTTCCACTCTCCACATTCGGATCCACAAACTCTCAATCCCTCCCGACCAGTCGAGAGAGCAGTTGACTTATGAAACGTGAAGATTTAAGGAACATCGCCATTATTGCCCACGTGGATCATGGCAAGACAACTCTTATCGATGGAATGCTCAAGCAATCAGGAATATTTCGTTCCAATCAAACGGTCCAGGAAAGGATCATGGATAACATCGACTTGGAAAGAGAGAGGGGCATCACCATCATGGCAAAGAACACCGCGATCGAATACATGGGGGTGAAGATCAATATTGTTGATACACCGGGTCATGCAGATTTCGGAGGGGAGGTGGAAAGGACGCTGACGATGGTAGACGGTGTGCTTCTGCTGGTCGATGCCTCTGAGGGCCCTCTACCGCAAACACGGTTTGTCCTTAAGAAGGCCCTTGAGCTGAACCTACCCCCCATCCTTGTGATTAACAAGATCGATCGGCCTGATGCACGGATCCAGGAGGTATTGAATGAGGTCTACGATCTATTCATTGACCTCGAAGCCACAGAAGGGCAGCTCGAGTTCCCTATCCTTTACACCAATGCAAAGCTTGGCACCGCCAAACTTCGTCTTGAGGATGACGCTGATGACCTCCGATCCCTGTTTGAACTCATCCTCCATGCGGTACCCCCTCCCGAAGGGGATGAAAAAGGTCCTATGAAATTGTTAGTCACAAACATCGACTATAACGACTATGTTGGCAGGCTTGCTATAGGGAGGATCTTCTCCGGCTCCCTGAAAATAGGGGACTGGGTATCCCTGACCGACAGCAGAGGAGAATTGCTAAAGACCAAGGTCACTTTCCTTTATGGATTTCAGGGACTCGAAAGAGTGGAGATGAAGGAAGCCTCTGCAGGGGATATCGTTGCTCTTGCAGGAATTGATGGGATTAACATTGGCGATACGATTACAGACCTCGAAGACTCAAAACCTCTCCCGAGAATCGCAGTCGATGAACCTACGATCTCCATGCTCTTTTCTGTAAACACCTCCCCTTTTTCCGGGCAAGAAGGAAAGTATGTGACCTCCAGACACCTGAGGGAGCGGCTCGAAAAAGAGCTATTATACAACGTATCGATTAAAGTTGATTTTGATAAAACGGATTCCTTCAAGGTCATGGGAAGGGGAGAACTGCAGCTCGCCATCCTCATCGAGATGATCCGAAGGGAGAGCTATGAACTTTCTGCCTCCATGCCGGAGAGCATTACAAAGAATATAAATGGCATTCTCCACGAACCCATGGAACATCTTGTCATCGACATACCAGAGGAATATACGGGGGTCGTCACCCAACAAGTCGGGATTCGCAAGGGCCGGTTGCAGAAAATGAATAATAATGGTCATGGCCGAGTCCGCCTTGAATTCAGGATCCCTTCCAGAGGGTTAATTGGTTTTCGTTCCCAATTTCTCACTGATACGAGAGGCACAGGGCTCTTCAACCATCTCTTCGATGGCTATGACCCATGGAATGGGCCGATAATAAAGCGCTCTACTGGAGCCCTGGTTGCCGATCGACTTGGGAAGACGACTGCCTATGCACTCTTTCACCTCCAGCCAAGAGGAACCCTTTTTGTTAAGGAGAACACACCTGTTTATGAAGGGATGGTGGTCGGTGAAAATTCAAGAGAGAATGATCTTGATGTCAACGCAACCAAGGAGAAAAAACTCACTAATATAAGGGCCGCAGGCTCAGACGATGCCCTCCAACTCATTCCTCCAAAGATTCTCGGTCTTGAGCAGGCCATCGAATTTATCAAAGAAGACGAGCTGGTGGAGGTTACCCCGTCGTCGCTAAGAGTCCGAAAGAAAATACTCGAGGCGAACAAAAGACCAAAAAATAGGGAGAACAGATAGCGCGCAAGTTTTGTTGGAGCTTTTGGTCAAAATATTCAAAGGTTTCGGGCTTTAACAATCCCAAGCGTAGTGTCTCAATAACAGCTTTACAATAAGCCTTAACCTGTCATTCCCGCCCCGATTTTCATCGGGATAAACTCCAGCGGGAATCCAGAGCGAAAAGACTGGATTCCAGATCAAGTCCGGAATGACGACATTGTAAAGTCATTGCTGATACACTAAGTACTTTGCCTGAGACCATATTTGCTCTGGTTCTCTTTTTAAGAATCATTCTCCCTTCATTACTCCATTAGGGAGTTCATTGATGTCATCAGGAGTAATTGTAAAATGCTGTGAAAGTAAATTCCCTATTTCTTGGATGACCTTTGCTCGGCTTTGAACTCTCCCCGTGCTCCATCGATCAATGCTACTCATTCCTGTTCCTGAAGGCTGTAGCAAACGGATTATTTGAAAAGGTTTTTTTTTGCCTCTGCCTCTTTTCCTGCTTCCTCTCTTCCTTTTTTATCTCCTCCCCCTTCTGGACCTCCCTGGGTTTGAGCGGGTTGTCTTTCATGGAAAGTGAAATACGCCTTCTTTCAATGTCCACATCCAATACGGTTACCATTACCTTCTGATGAACCTTTACAACCTCTGCAGGGTCTTTCACAAAACGGTTGGAAATTTGGCTGACATGAACCAGTCCGTCCTGATGGACGCCAATGTCGACAAAGACACCAAAGGCAGTGATATTGGTCACGATTCCAGGAAGCTTCATCCCTATCTTTACATCCTCTATCTTTTCAACCCCATCTGCAAACCGGAAGGTCTCGAACTGCTCACGGGGATCACGACCGGGTCTGGCGAGTTCTGACAGAATATCATTCAACGTAGGAAGGCCCACCTTCTCTGAGACATATTGCTTCAGATCAATTCTCTTTCTGAGGTTCTCGTCGCGCATCAAATCCATGACCGAACATCCCAGATCTCTTGCCATGGAATCAACAATAGGATAGCTCTCCGGATGAACAGCGCTTCGATCAAGGGGATTTTCTCCATTCCTGATACGTAAAAAACCTGCGGCTTGCTCAAAGGCTTTGGGTCCCAAGCGGGGGATTAGCCTCAATCCTTCTCTCGACCGAAAAGGACCGTGTTCATTCCGGTACTCTACGATCCCCTTTGCAAGCTGGGGTCCTAACCCTGAGACATAGGTAAGCAGTTGTTTGCTTGCTGTATTGACTTCCACGCCCACAAGGTTCACACAGCTCATCACCACATCATCGAGACTGCTCTTTAACGCTCCCCGATCCACATCATGCTGGTATTGGCCGACACCGATCGACTTCGGGTCGATCTTTACCAGCTCTGCCAGAGGATCCATCAACCTCCGACCGATGGACACGGATCCCCGGACGGTCACATCTTGATCAGGAAACTCCTCCCGCGCTACCTCGGATGCTGAATAAACTGACGCACCGCTCTCGTTGACCATCACTACCTGAATGTTCTTTGGAAGATCGAGGCTACGGATGAAAGTTTCTGTCTCTCTTCCTGCTGTGCCGTTCCCAACGGCAATGGCCTCGACACCGAACCGCTCACACATCTCAAGGATCTTCGAGCCTGCATCGGCTGCACCCTTTTCGGACTGGAAAGGATAAATGGTCTCAGTATATAACAGCTTCCCTTGGCGGTCGAGGCAGACCACCTTGCAACCGGTCCGGTAACCAGGATCAATGGCAAGGACATTCTTCTGGCCAAGGGGCGAAGCAAGAAGAAGTTGACGGAGGTTCTCAACAAAAACCTTTATCGCTTCCTCGTCTGCTCGCTTTTTTGTTGTCAAGCGTATTTCAGTCTCCATAGAAAGAGAGAGAAGTCTTTTATAGCTATCGTGCACTGCCATCCTCACCTGCTGGGATACAGGCCCTTCTCCCTTGATAAAAAGACCATCGAGAATATCCAGAGCTTCATCTTCAGGGGGCAGAATCCTCAGTGCGAGAAAGTCTTCTTTTTCCCCTCGCCTCATAGCAAGAATCCTGTGGGATGGTGCTGTGTTCACGGGCTCTTCCCATTCAAAGTAATCCTTGTACTTGATGCCTTCAGCCTCCTTCTCTGAAATCACCTTTGATTTGAAAACAGCCTTGGATGAATAGAAATCACGCATCCTGGAGCGAGCCGTCTGATCTTCATTAACCCATTCTGCGATGATGTCTCGGGCACCTGCGAGGGCATCTTCTGCAGATTCAACCCCTTTATCAGGATCGATGAAAGCAGTTGCTTCAGCGAACGGATCCATGTCATCCTGTGCAAATAAACGCTGAGCCAACGGTTCCAGTCCCTTTTCTTTAGCGACTGTTGCCCGGGTTCGACGTTTGGGCCGGTATGGCAAATAGATATCTTCCAGCACGACCATGGTCTCCGCCGAAAGGATCTTCTCCTTTAGCTCATCTGTGAGCTGACCACGATCCTCTAAGGATTTGAGAATAGCTTCGCGGCGCTTATCCAGTTCCATGAGTTGATTGAGTCGGTCGCGCACTTCAGTGATGGCAACCTCATCCAAGGAGCCTGTAACTTCCTTTCGATATCGGGCAATAAAAGGAATGGTAGCCCCCTCATTCAAAAGGTCTGCTGTGGCCTGGACCTGTTTGGGGGTGAGATTGAGTTCTTGTGAAATCTTCTGAATATGTATTTCGTTCATAACCTCCCTCAACAAAATGGCATACCTTTATTCACCTCCACTCAATTAATACATTGCATGATATTATGTCAACGGAATAATACTTATCACCTCATCTCCTTATCCCTTTTTCAATACCACCTGGCGTAGGGTTACAGGGAATGGGTGGGGGTGAGCTAAATCAAAAAGACATATGTCAAATCGTGTTAATATATGTCAAATTTTGTCTGGGAAAAGAAGCAATTCCTGATTTTTTATCCTATCAGTTGATTTTAATATTGAGTTTTTAAAAAGATTTACATATAATTATTATGGATTTAGGCATTAAATTTAATACCATAATGAAAGGTTTGGTGATTAGTATGGAAAGGGATTTTGTTGGGGTCGAAAGCGAAAGAAAGTCTTCTTCATCAACTTTATATAGGAGCGGTATAGAATCCTTCGATTCTAAAAAAGATCGTTTATCAAATGAACAAGATTCCACATTCTTATCTTCCTTTTTAGTTGAACTGGTCGAACGCATTAAAAATACTTTTGGTTCTGTCAAAGACTATACACAGATTTCCAGAGGAAAATTTAGTGACAGGGAATTTGGTGAGTACTATTATCGGACAGTGACAGAGGACATTGAGAAAATGGACATGGTGTTGAGTAGTCTTCTCAATTACATCAAAGTCGAAAAGCCGATCAGAAAAGTAAACACGGTGCACCATATCATTGAGGAAATGTTGAAGAAATACCAGGCTAAATTGAATGAGAAGGGAGTCAGGGTATTCAAAAAATTTGAACAAGATCTTCCTGAGACAATCGTCCCTGATGAACAGTTGAGATATGTCTTAAGCTCTGTTCTTCAATATGCCATGACTTCTTCTCCCCCCAATTGGAACATCGGCCTTTCAACGAGATCTTTTACCCTTGAGAAAGAGGCGAGTGAGGTTCAAGATTTGTTCAAGAAAGAGGGAAGATATATCGAGATCGTAGTGGTCTTTGCAGGGTATCAGAAATTGAACAAACCGGGATTGGATACAGCCACACTCCAAAAAGGAGAGGCATCAAATCTTATCCTTCGTTTTGTTAAGGAAGTGGTGTTGCGCAATCGTGGAATGATGAAAATTGGAACTGACGAAAAGAAAACAAAAACATTTATCTCATTGAAGTTCCCTGTTGAGAGAAGAAATGTAGTTTATTATCAATCGGTAAATTAATAAAAAAGCGAACAATTTGTTGAAGACCTCCTTGCAATTTTCACCCAACTGGGTTAATTTAATTGAAATTAATTCTTGAGGTTCGATCATGGCAAAAATTTGTGACATCTGTGGGAAAGGGCCTGTTTTTGGCCATAATGTAAGTCATGCTAATAACAAGACCCGAAAAGTTTGGTACCCCAATCTCCATAAGGTGATGACCCTCAAAGAGGGAAGGACGATTCGAATGAAAGTTTGTTCCCGATGCCTTCGCTCAGGGTTGATCACCAAGGCAGCCTAATCCTGTTTCACAGGATAAGCACCAAATACCAAGCACTAAATTCCAGACAAACTCCAATATTCAATTTTCAAAACAAAGTAGTTTCGGTCATTTTTAATTGGGATTTGGAAATTATTTGGGATTTGTGATTTGGAATTTGGGATTTAAACTTTGCTGACAGCAAAGCTTAGGATTAGGCTTCAGCCTGGACTTCTGCTCTCATTCTTTCTACTCGATGAACCCCCTTGATCTTCTCGATAGCCTTGATCACTTTGTTGAGGTGGTTTAAATCTCGAATCTCCACCTCGAAAGTGCTGATGGCCTTTTTATCCTCTATGGTATCTACCTTGGCATTCTTGATGTTGGCTTCATGGGAGGAAAGCGAATGGCTGATCTCAGCCAGCAACCCTTTCTTGTCTTCTGAATAGATGCGGATTCGAACTGGATAACTGTATTCTTTGGTTGAATCCCATTCCACTTCAACCTTGCGGTGTGGGTCATCATCGATCACATTCTGACAATCGATGGTATGAATCGTCACCCCTCTGCCACGGGTGATGAATCCAATGACTTTTTCCCCAGGGACAGGATTACAACACCCTGCATAACGCACCATCACGTTGTCAATCCCCTTGATCAGGAGAGCATCTTTGGGGCTACGGGTGATTCTTTGAATAAGGTGTTTTAACCGCCCTTCTCTTAGTTCTTCTTTCTGTTGTCCCAATTCCTCTTGTGGAAGGATCTTCCCAATAATTTGATTGGCAGTCATCTTCCCGTAACCGATTGCTGCGATAAGATCATCGACCCCCTGGAAACTGAATTCACCCGCTACCTTGGCCAGTTCCCCTGACTTAATCAACTTAGCCTGCTGGAGGTCAAATTTCCGAAATTCTTTTTCCAAGATTTCCTTCCCGAGGGTGATCGATTTTTCTCTTTCTTCCGCCGTAAACCATTGGCGAATTTTCGTTTTGGCCCTTGGGGTCTTGACAAGCTTGAGCCAATCTTTACTCGGTTTCTGATTGGGGGAGGTCAGGATCTCAACGGTATCTCCATTTTGCAGTTCATATCTCAGGGGGACGATCTTGCCGTTCACCTTTGCCCCCACACAATGATTCCCAATATCAGAGTGGATGCTGTAAGCAAAATCGATAGGAGTTGCCCTGATGGGAAACTGTTTCACCGCTCCTTTTGGGGTAAAGATGTAGACCTCGTTGGGGAAAAGGTCCACTTTAAGGTTCTCAATAAATTCTCGATCGTCCTTTAAATCGCGTTGCCACTCTAAGAGTTGCCTCAACCATGTGAACTGTTTATCATCTGCCTGTTCAAAGACCTTTCCCTCTTTATATTTCCAATGGGCGGCAATGCCCTCTTCCGCAATCTTATGCATCTCATGGGTGCGAATCTGGATCTCAATCCGCTCACCGTAAAGTCCAATCACTGTAGTATGAAGTGATTGGTACATATTTTCTTTAGGAAGGCCGATATAATCCTTGAATTTCCCTGGGATGGGTTTCCAAAGGGAATGGATGATGCCCAGCACATCGTAACACTCCTTAATGGAATTGACGATGACCCGAAAAGCAGTGATGTCATAGACCTGATCGAAATCGATGTTTTGGTCTTTCATTTTAAGATAGATGCTGTATCTCTGCTTTGTTCGGCCGTTGACCTCCCCCACGATTCGGTTTTCATAAAGCTTCTTCATCAAGGTCCGCTTCAACTCGTCAATATAACGGGCTCTCTCCCTCTCCTTTTTCGCAATTTTGCTCTGGATCTCTTCGTATATTTCAGGATGGAGGTATTGAAAGGCCAAATTTTCCAACTCCGATTTAATCCAGTCAATCCCGAGCCGATGCGATAAGGGAGCATAAATGTCAAGTGTTTCCTGAGCGATCTTTATTTGTTTTTCAGGGGGCTGATATTTGAGGGTTCGCATATTGTGGAGGCGATCAGCCAGCTTGATCAGGATGACTCGAATGTCCTTCACCATGGCCAGAATCATTTTACGGAAGTTCTCTGCCTGATGCTCCTCAGAGGATTGTAAAGAGATCTGGCTGATCTTGGTCAGACCGTCCACCAACTGGACGATTTCTTCCCCAAAGTTCTCCAGGACCTCCTTGAGGGTCGTCAGTGTATCCTCTACGGTGTCGTGAAGTAGTCCAGTTGCCACACTGGCAACATCAAGTTTCAGTTGAGTCAAAATTCCAGCAACTTCTAAAGGATGATTGAGGTAAGGTTCTCCGGAGAGGCGGACCTGTCCTAAATGAACCTTGGCAGAAAAGACATAAGCCTTTCTCAGAAGGTCCGTGTCAGCATTAGGATTATACGAAATTAACCTTTCTAAAATGTCATTGAATCTCAACATCTTATATTCATCTTACTATAACTATTGGAAAATTCAAGGGGGTTCTCTTCTTCTCTGTACTACTAACGTACAAAATCTTGAAATTTTATTAAGCAAATAAATCTACCACATCCCCACCCTCACCCTCCCCTTGAAGGGGAGGGAATATTTAAGTTAGCGCTTATGCTCTTGAGGGGTGAGGGTAGGGAGGGGGTGACTTTGGTTGCGGCTACGCTGCGCTGTGTAATCATTTCCTAATCACTGTAATCAGAGATTTCTGAACTTTTCAGAAATCTCATAAAAAGTTTTGACAGCAAAACAAATAGAATCTATAATTATTTCTTTAAAGATTTCAGAGAGATTGCTGGATGAGACGAATTTTATTGATTATCATCGTTGTTGTGGTCATTGCTGTTCTTCTCTATTATCTCTTCCCTCAAGATAAAAAGGAAGGGAATGACTTTATCAAGGTCTCTGGAAATATTGAAGCTACTGAAGTGGATGTGGGGTTCAAAATCTCCGGAAGGATTGTCAGCCGTTTCTTCGGAGAGGGGGATTGGGTGGATCGGGGTAAGGTTCTGGCCAAATTGGATGCCGAGGATCTCCGCAACCGTCTTGAAGTGGCGCGGGCCACATTGATATCGGCGCAAGCTCGTTTAAACAAATTGCTTGCGGGGTCAAGGCCGGAAGAAATAAGAGGGGCGGAGGCTACCCTCAACCAGGTTAGATTCGATCTGGAGAATAAAGAGGCTCACTATGAGCGGATGAAACTTCTCTTCGAGAGAGGAGTCATTCCGAAAGAGGTTCTTGACAATTCTGAGGCCGCCTTCAATATCGCAAAGGCATCTCTTGAAAAGGCTAAAGAAAATTATATCTTAGTAAAAGAGGGGCCGAGAAAAGAGGATATCGAAGATATGAGAGCTCAGGTGGATCAGGCCAGGGCCTCTGTAAAACTGAATGTGACACAGCTCAGCTATACTACTCTCTATTCTCCTATTTCCGGCGTCGTCCTGGTCAATTCGGGGGAAATCGGGGAGGTCGTCAATCCAGGGACATCTATTCTCACTTTAGCCGATATCGAAAATGTTTGGTTAAAGGCGTATATTCCGGAAACCGACCTCAGTAAGGTGAAATGGGGGCAGGAGGTGATTGTGACCACTGATCTTCGACCGAAAAAAGAGTACAGAGGGAGAATCTCCTTCATTTCTTCTCAAGCCGAATTCACACCCAAGCAGATTCAGACAGAAAAGGAGAGAGTGACCCTGGTCTACCGGATTAAGGTAGATATTTCCAATAAGGATCGCGAACTCAAACCCGGGATGCCGGCTGACGGGAAGATCCTGCTGGAATCGTCTTCTCCTAAAAAGCCATAATACCAATGGTTACATGAAAATTATAATTGTATCCTTAAATTCCAAATCACAAATTACAAATCCCAATCCCGCCAAGGCGGGACTAAATCCCAATTTCGAGTGACTAAAACGACACTCACCCTTCCCCTCTCCCCTTGGAGAAGAGGGAGGGGGTGAGGGGAAATTTCAAAGATGTTTGGATAGAATTTATTTGTAACTTGGTACTTGTCATTTTGAGATTGCCCCTATGTTTTCCATTCAAACCTCTCGCCTCACTAAAACTTTTGGATCATTGACTGCCGTCAAGGACCTGAGCTTGGAAGTAAAGACCGGGGAGATCTTTGGTCTGGTGGGACCGGATGCCTCTGGCAAGACGACTACCATCCGAATGCTATGCGGGATTCTTCCTCCTGACGGAGGGGAGGCAAAGGTGGCAGGGTGTGACATCCTTAGGGAAGCAGAGTCTCTAAAAGAGAAGGTCGGCTATCTCCCACAGCGATTCGGACTCTACGGGGATCTCACGGTTCTTGAAAACATCCATTTCTATGGAGATCTCTATCAGGTTCCAAAGCAGAAGAGAAAGGAACGGATAGAAAGACTCCTCCGATTTGCCAATCTTGAACCCTTTGGGAAAAGAAAGGCTCAGGACCTCTCAGGTGGGATGAAACAGAAGCTGGGCTTGATCTGTGCGCTGATCCACACGCCTCAAATCCTCTTCCTTGATGAGCCGACGACTGGAGTCGATCCTCTCTCCCGGAGGGATTTCTGGATTATCCTTTACGACCTATTGAAAGAGGGGGTGACCATCCTTTTTTCAACTTCTTATCTGGACGAAGCCGAACGTTGCAGTCGTGTAGGGCTGATTTACCAGGGAGACCTGATGATCGCTGATACTCCCTCTGCGGTGAAGGATAGAATCGGAGGGACGATTCTGGAGCTTCGGATGGAAGACCACCAGAAAGGAATGAAGTTGCTTGAAGGTATTGAGTTCATTCGAAGTCTGGTCTTATCCGGGGATAAAATTCACCTTCTGGTGGATGATCCTCAAAAAGGAGAAAAAGTGATTCGAGGGATTCTAAAAGAACATGGGATGGAAATTTTTGATCTACTGGAGGTTCGGCCCTCCCTTGAGGACGCCTTCGTCTCCATCATCCAGGGAAGTAAAAAAGATAATTAAGAATTATGAATTGAGAATTATAAATCAACTCATAACTCATAACTTATACCTTTTAACTCATAACTCCGAACCCAAAACGATGCAAACTTTAGTGGTTGAAGTAGAAAATTTAGTTAAGAAATTTGACAGCTTTATCGCAGTGGATCATATCAATTTTCAGGTGGAGAAGGGGGAGATCTTCGGTTTTTTAGGTCCAAATGGTTCCGGCAAGTCCACCACCATCCGAATGCTCTGCGGACTTTTATTGCCCTCATCAGGAAAGGGGCGGGTTGTAGGGTTCGATCTTATGAGAGAGCCAGAAAAGATAAAACAGGCGATCGGCTATGTGTCCCAGAAATTTTCACTCTACGAGGACCTCACCGTAATCGAAAATCTCCATTTTTTTGGGGGAATTTATGGTCTTTCCGGTTCTTTGCAGAAGGAAAAGGAAGGCGAAGTATTAGAGATGATCGGTCTTCAAGACCTCCAAGATCGAATCACCCGAACACTCGCTGTTGGGTGGAAACAGCGCCTTGCTTTAGGCTGTGCCATTCTCCATGAGCCTTCCCTTCTTTTTTTGGATGAGCCAACCTCTGGAGTCGATCCGATCTCACGAAGAAATTTTTGGAGTCTTATTCAGAAAATGGGGGAGAGGGGCGTGACCACCTTTGTCACAACCCATTACATGGATGAGGCAGAGTATTGCGGTCGATTAGCCCTCATCTATCAAGGGAGGATCATTGCCCTGGGGAAACCCTCCGAATTAAAATTGAAGACTCTCTCACAGGGAGTGATGGAAATAGAATGTGATCCTCTCATTCCCGCTTTGGATCTCTTGAAGAAAGAGCCATGGATCTCGGAATCAGCCGTATTTGGAGACGGCCTTCATGTGATCGGCAAGGAAGGTGTTGATTTGGAGAGAGAGGTCCATGTCCTATTTCAGAAACAAGGAATTCTCATTAAAAGGATGGGTTGGATCAAGCCCTCCTTAGAGGATGTCTTTGTCTCGTTGATCGAAAAAGAGGAGAAGCAGTGAAGCTCTCCCGTACCTGGGCCATTGCGAAAAAAGAATTTTTTCATATCTACCGGGATCCAAGGAGTCTGGCACTGGTCATCCTGATGCCTGCTCTCTTGATGCTTATCTTTGGTTACGCCGTCACCATCGATGTGAAGAAAGTCCCGATGGCGGTTCTGAACCATGACCGGGGCCAAGAGAGTTTAAATTTCGTCCAAAGGTTCACCGCCTCTCCCTATTTCAATCTTCGCTATTGGGTTCGAGATGAAAAGGAGATCAAGCGACTCATCGACCGGGGAGAGGTGAAGATCGGACTGGTCCTCCCCTGGGATTTTTCAAAAACTATAAAGGCGGAGAAAATGATTCCTGTTCAGGTATTGCTTGATGGAACGGATTCAAACACAGCCAGTATCATTCTCGGCTATGTCCAAGCGATCACACAGCAATATACTCAGGAAAAAACGATTTTAAAGGTCACAAAGATGGGAGTGCGGGATCTGAAGTTACCCATCGATATAAGGCCAAGGGTTTGGTTCAATGAAGATCTGGAATCAAAGAATTATTTCGTGCCAGGGCTGGTGGCAGTGATCATATCGATCATCGGGGTGATCCTTACTGGACAGGTGATTGTTCGTGAATGGGAGAAAGGGACGATGGAACTCCTCATCTCCACCCCTGTTCGAAAAGGTGAACTAATGATTGGTAAGTTATTTCCGTATTTTTTCTTAGGCCTTCTCGATCTTTTTTTAGCTGTGCTCATGGGCAAATGGGTTTTTCAGGTACCGCTCAGGGGAAGCGTTGCCCTGCTCACAGGCCTGTCGTGTATCTATATTATTGTCACCCTTGCCCTTGGCTTGACCATCTCCACCGTTGCAAGGACACAGCTTTTAGCTAATCAAATGGCCATGGTCATCGGGTTTCTGCCTACATTCCTTCTTTCCGGATTCACCTTTGCGATCGGCAACATGCCCATCTGGCTCCAGATCATCACTTATGGGATTGCCCCGCGTTATTATGTGACAATCGTGAAAGAGATCTTTTTGAAGGGTGTGGGCTTTTCATTTCTATGGCGTGAAACTATGGTATTGATGGCAATGGGAATAGTAGGGCTCTGGGTGGCCACAAAGACTTTTAGAAAAGAGTTGAGGTAAAACCCCTCACCCTTCCCCTCTCCCCTGGGGGGAGAGGGCGGGGTGAGGGGGAACACAGTATTCCAATATGCTTTTTATGTTTAACAAGGTTCGATACTTCTTTGTCAAAGAGTTGATCCAGACGCTGAGGGATAAGCGGATGCGGATGATATTGATTATGCCACCTATCTTGCAGCTCATCATTTTTGGATACGCCGCCAATTTGGATGTCAGACATATTCGCACAGCCATTTGGGATCTCGACCGGAGTGTCAGTTCCAGGGATCTCATCGGGAGATTTGCAAGCTCAAAATATTTTGATATCGTTTCTTTCCCTCAACATCCGGATGAAGTAAAAGATCTCATTACTCGAGGCGATGTGGCACTCAGCATCGAGATCCCGGCCGATTTTTCAAGAAAGTTGAAAAAAGGAGATACAACCGTCGTTCAGATTATTCTCGACGGAACCGAATCCAATACGGCATTGATTGCCTTGGGCTATGCCAACCAAATCCTTTCTGAATTCTCGACCCAACTTCTCGTAAAAAGGTTGAATCGAGCTGGAATGATCGACTTTGAGGAAGCAGGGGTAGACCTGCAACATCGGACCTGGTTCAATCCAAGTTTTGAAAGCAGGCTCTTTTATATCCCTGGAGTTATCGCCTCCATCGCCTTTCTCATCCCGATCATTTTAACCTCTCAGGCCATTGTGAGGGAAAGAGAGATTGGAACCCTGGAGCAGATCATGGTCACACCTATCAAATCAAGGGAGCTCATGATAGGGAAAACCCTCCCTTTTGCGCTGCTCGGTCTTTTGGACGCCATCATGATCGCCCTCATCGGAATCTTTTGGTTTGAGGTTCCTCTTCGAGGAAATCCCTTGATCCTCTTTTTGGGAATCAACCTCTTTCTTTTGAGTTCAGTAGCTATCGGACTCTTCATCTCCACCATCTGTTCCACCCAACAACAGGCTCAGATTTCGACTTTCTTTTTCGCCATGCCTGCTTTTACCTTATCCGGTTTTGCCTTTCCAATCGAAAATATGCCGGAATGGATCCAATACCTGACCTATGTCAACCCTCTACGATATTTTCTCGTCATCATTCGAGGCGTCTTTTTAAAGGCGAATGGCTTGGATATCCTCTGGCCCCAGATGCTCGCATTAGGCATATTGGGCACACTAATGATTCTTTTAAGTTCTCTCAGATTCCAAAAAAGACTGAAATAAGAGGGTTCAAGGGTATGCAGAAATGAAGAATCCGGAGTTTGGAATACAGGATTTAGATTTTGGATTTAATTCCGCATTCCGCAATCCGAAATCTGGAATTTTTATGACGATCTACAATAGACTTTACCGGGCATACGGTTCCCGACATTGGTGGCCTGGGGAAACTTCCTTTGAGGTGATGGTTGGAGCGATTCTCACTCAAAACACCTCTTGGAGAAATGTGGAAAAGGCGATTCTGAAGCTGAAAGAGAAGGGGATTTTAAATCCAAGTGGAATCCATCACCTCAAAAAATCACAGTTGGCCTCATTGATCAAATCGTCAGGTTACTTTCGGATCAAAGCGGATCGGTTGAAGTCTTTCATGGGCTTTTTATTTGAAGAATATGGCGGGGATATAAAGAAAATGGGAAGAGAACGGCTGGAAGAGTTGAGGGGAAAACTTCTCCAAGTTAAGGGAATTGGCCCGGAAACAGCAGATAGCATCCTACTTTATGGGTTGAAGAAGCCTATTTTCGTTGTCGATGCCTATACGAAACGAATCCTCTCACGACATGGGGTGATTTCAGAGAAAGCCTCCTATGATGATGTCCAGAACCTCTTTATGGATCATCTTCCTCACGATGAAAAATTATTCAATGAATATCATGCTCTCTTGGTTCATCTGGGGAAAACCTTATGTAAAAAAATACCGAATTGTGATATCTGTCCAATTAAGGGCATAGCGCATAGCGCATAGCGCAAAGCGATTACCATTCTGTCATTCCCGAGCAGGCGGGAATCAATAAAGGTGTAATTGTAAAAGATATGGGTTCCTGCTTTCGCAGGAATGACGACCTTTTATACTATTTGAGATTTTATTGTTGGTTTTACGCTATGCCCTATGCGCTCTGCGCTATGCGGGTTTTTGCTAATGGCATACTGGGAAAAAGAGATTCGAAGCTTGATGGGAAAAGCGATCCACAAGTATGGCTTGGTCCAGGATGGAGACCGAATCTTAGTGGGAGTCTCTGGAGGAAAGGATAGCCTGACACTGCTCCACCTCCTCCATGAACGAAGCAAGCGAGTCCCCATCCAGTATGAACTTTTTCCGGTTTATGTTGATCTTGGCTTCGATTCTAAGCGGGCCGAAATCCTAAGGGATTTTTTCGAGACCAAAAGACTTCCATACCACATTGAGTTCACTGATATTGGGAAAAGGGCGAACAGCCCGGAGAATCGAGAAAATCCCTGTTTCCTCTGTTCTTGGGAGAGAAGAAAATGTCTTTTTCATTTTGCTCATCATTTCAAATGTAACAAGATCGCCCTTGGCCATCACAAAGACGATATCATCGAGACCTTTCTTCTAAATATTTTTTACAGTGCTGAGATCAGTACGATGCTTCCCATTCAAGCCCTCTTTAAAGGTAAGATCACCCTTATTCGTCCCTTAGCGCTCTTGGAGGAAAAAAAGATTGAAAGATTTGCACGGGAGACAGGGCTGCCCTTTGGTTCCAGTGGCTGTCCAAGTTCTGGAAAGACGAAAAGGAGAGAAGTGAAAGATTTGATCATAGCCTTGGAGAAAAAAAACAGGAAGGTAAAAGGAAATATTTTTCGATCCCTCTCCAATATTAAATTGGATTACATGTTGTGGAAAAAATAAAATTTTGATAATGTTAAATCCATTTTCAGAGAATATGGCGGAAAACCCAAGGTTTGAATTACAATTTCATTAAGGACAGGTAATGAAAATCAGACAGGAGGTATTTCAATGAATGATGGATTCACAAGGAGAGATTTTTTAAAAAATTCAATAATCGGTGGCGTTGCCTTAGGCGCTGGGTTTGGCCATTTTCATATTGCTCATGCACAGTCCAATTTAAGATTTAGCACATGGCATGTTCCAACCGGTAGGGATGTCCAAACCGTTTGGATTCCCATGCTTGAAGAACTGAAGAAGAAGAGTAAGGACAAGATCCATTATGCGATGTTTGCTGGAAGTGCTCTTGGGAAAGGACCGGAACATTATGATATTGTGGCAAAAGGCCTTTCAGATATGGGCTACTTCACGGCTACTTGGACACCCGGTCGATTTCCGCTGACCGATGTGCTCTCCCTTGCTACCTGGGTTGATGGGAAGGATATTGCGACCGATATTGGAAATGCGATGTATAAGCGGATCCTCCAACAGGAGTTTCAGGGAGTGAAGATGGTCGAATTAAATGGTTGCATCCAATCCTTTCTATGGACGAAGAAACCTGTCCGGACTCTTGAAGATGCCAAGGGCTTAAAAGTAAGGTCTCCTGGTGGACATCAAACACATTATATTAAGTCCATCGGAGCCGAGCCCATTTTTATGCCTCTCGGCGATGTCTATCTGGCCATGGAGACCGGAACAGTGGATGGAATTGTTACGTGTCCTCCTCAGTTCCTCGCCTTCAAGCTTCATGAAGTTGCAAAATATGGAGTGGTGGCGACATTCGGCTGTGTCTCTGAAGGGGTCATCATGAATTCAGAGAGCTGGCAAAAGATTCCAGAGGAGCTCAAACCTATTTTTGATGAGGTTACTCACAACCCTTATCATGTCACAGGTGGACTCACCAGAGATGTTTATAAGAAGATGATGAAAGAGATTGCTGATGCGAAGGTGGAGCTTTATGCTCTTCCTCCTAAAGAAGCTGAGCAATGGTATGAAAGGTTCAGGGATGTGACGAGAAAATGGGTGAGTGATTTGGAAGGGAAGGGGCTTAAGGCCAAAGAGGTTGTGAAGATGTACAATGAGGAATGTGAGAAGAGGGGCGTAAAAGTCGTCGCATTCCCTCCAGAATGGAAATAAATTTTACATGACGGTCTCGTCACCCTCGAACGATGAAAATTCATAATCCCCCCCTGCCTTCGTCCCGCAATGCGGGACTATGCGCAGGTAGGCCTCGCCCCCCTTTAGAAAAGGGGGGTTGGGGGGATTTGAAACTTTTTTTCTAAGTAAGGACAAAGAAAGTATAAAAGAGATGGGAAAGTTTGAAAAAGTTAACAAAGGGATACATCAGGTTAACCGGTTTATCGCCGGGGTGGGGGCCTGTCTTCTCATTCCTCTGATGATCATCACGGCAGGCGATGTCGTGGGCCGGGATGTATTCAACCATCCCATCCCCGGAACGGTTGAATTATCTCAGTACATGTTAGCGGTCTTCATCCTTCTGGGACTCGCCTATGCTCAGCAGGTAAAAGCTCATGTGGGCGTCTCTATTGTGACTTCTCGGCTGCCCCATCATGCTCAACTCATCCTCAGTATCATTGCCCCCCTTCTCTGTTTATTTATCTCTTGTATCCTTGTATGGCAAGGATGGGTGATCGGCATTGAAGAAAAGACTGTTTCAGATATGTTAAGAGTTCCGCAGTATCCTTTCAGGCTGATCGTGTCTGTTGCCGCTTTTTTGATGAGTCTTGAACTGTTAATTGATCTCGGAGATTCTTTGATAAAACTTGTGAGGAAGGCATCCTAATGGATCCTGTCATGGTGGGGATACTTGGTGTTTGCTTGCTCTTTTTTTTTCTTCTGATTGGGATACCTATTGCATTCTCTTTAATGCTTGTGGGTTTTTTTGGTACTGCCTATCTCACCTCGATAAATGCCGCACTTCCAATGGTAGCAAGGACAGTTTATGAGTCCACTTCCCATTATCCGTATACGATCATTCCCCTATTCATCATCATGGGTAGCTATGCGGAAATCTCAGGCCTAAGCAGCAATCTTTATAATACTTTTGATAAGTGGCTGCGGAGGCTCCCAGGAGGCCTTGGAATGGCAACAATTGCAGCCATCGCCGGGTTTTCTGCTATTTCAGGTTCGTCGGTTGCCTCTTCAGCCGCATTTGGAAAAGTGGCTTATCCTGAGATGAGACGATTCAACTATTCTCCCAGGTTGGCTGCCGGAACAGTTGCGGCCGGAGCTACCATCGATTTCCTCATCCCACCCAGCCTCGGTTTTGTGATCTTCGGTATGCTAACAGAACAGTCCATCGGAAAGCTTCTCATTTCCGGTATGATCCCTGGCCTCATCCTCGCTGGAGCCTTCATGGTGATTTTATTTGTCTGGGTGAAATTCAATCCCAATTCAGCTCTGAGCAGTCCGGAAGGAGCCTCCTGGAAAGAGAAGATATCCGCACTCAAAGGAATTTGGGAAACGGTCATCATCTTCTTATTGGTGATCGGTGGAATCTATACCGGTTTATTTACGCCCACGGAAGCCGCAGGGGTCGGAGCCACTTTAATATTCTTAATGGCGATTTGGAAGAAAAAATTGACCATGAGGATCCTCCTGGATTCTCTTTTTGAAGCTGTCCGCGTCTCCGTGATGGTTCTCTTCTTGGTGGCTGGGGCAAATGTGTTCAGCTACTTTTTGGCCCTTTCTACGATCCCAATGAAGGTTTCCACGTGGATCGTGGGGCTTGCAGTTTCCAAATATGTCATTCTAACGATCATCACCTTCATTTATCTCTTGTTAGGGTGTTTTTTGGATGCCATCTCTATGATGATTCTGACCTTGCCAGTTATCTTTCCGGTGGTGTTGAACCTCGGCTTTGATCCGATATGGTTTGGAGTGGTTTGTGTGCTCATGATGGGAGCAGGTTTGATCACCCCTCCCTTGGGCCTCTGTGTATATACAGTGGCCAGCATCGCCAAAGAGGCCCCCATTGAAGAAGTTTTTAAAGGGGCTTTGCCCTATCTCATCGCTATTTTATTTGTTACGTTTCTGATCACTTTATTTCCCCAGATCGCTCTCTTCCTACCAGGATTAATGGGGAGATAGTCTTTTCCTCTTCCTGAGATAAAACCAGACATTGAAACCACAGAGTAAAAGTGTAAAGAAGAGAATAAGGGTGCGAGAAACTTCGATATAAACTATTTCTTCCACATAATGGATGATGAATGAACCTGTATAGATTAATTCGGAATCGTGTCTTGATCTCAACCAAACCTCAAGATAGGTGAGGGGGCAGTACCAACCAAATATCTGAATGATGAAAGCAAAGACAAGACCAGAGATATGGGAGATTTTTACGGCCTTAATTTTAACCCCCCAAAAAACACCCAGAAAAAGAAAGATGATCCAAAGAAAATGGATCAAGACAACACTATCAGCAAGAATCTTGTAGATCATTTCTTCAGATTCACCCCATTAATCCTCATCGTTGCACAGAACCCAATAAAAAATCAACCCAACCCTCCCCCCCTCTTAGTATTTGAAAACAATTTAGCTCTTTGAAAAACTACTCCAATAGGACACCCGTCAGAGATGCTGAAAAAGCTTTAGAGAGGAAACCTTATAATGTATCATTAAAAATTGCTTCAATAGTATCATAGCGACCATTTAAATTACTCAATTTCAATGACACAAGGTATAAAAGTCCGCATTCTAAAGCTTTGGAAGCATTTCTGGCGGGGGGCCTATGGCTATTCTATTTCAAAGAGCTAAATTGTTACAGTATTTGTACCTACTAAAAATATGAGATATTATCGTTCAAGGAAAACATGGCCATTCACAAAATCAAACTCCATTGGATCATTGGGACTGCATTTGCACTGATCTTTGCCTTTCTTTTCACCCTTCGTCTCGGCATTTTTCAGAAGAGGGAGACCGATGTCGGAGAAGATCATCCCTTTCATGCTCAGACGCAGATGGATCGAGAGACCTGGATGAATATTATGCAGGAGGGGCAGAAGATCGGCTATGCCCACCGCCAAAAATATAAAACCCAAACAGGGTATAGGATTCAGGAAACAGTTTTTATGCAGATTAACACCATGGGGATGGTGCAGGACATCCGATATAAGACAGAAGGGGATTTTAATCTCAATCTAACTCTTTCTCATTTTAATTTTATTCTGGAGTCGAGTCTTTTCCATTTTAAGGTCTGGGGGGTGGTGAGAGGAAGAAGTCTGATGCTCTTTACCAACCTATCAGGTTCTGAACAGAAGATCGAAATTCCTCTTGAAAAGGATATTCATCTCCCAATCGGAATGTTCGAGACATTAAATATAAAAGATTTAAAACTGGGGGAGTCCAGAGCCTTACAGGTTTTTGATCCGACCACTGCAGCACAACGACCTGTTAAAGTGGTCATGTTGTCTGAGGAAACAATACCCGTCATGGGAAGACAGGAAGATGCTAAAAAAGTTTCCGTTGATTTCATGGGTGTTTCACAATTCGCCTGGATTGGGAAGGACGGAACAGTATTAAGAGAAGAGGGACCTTTGGGATTGAAGCTGGAGCAAGTGACAAAAGAAGAGGCATTGCAAAAGGTTGTTCTTTTGCCAAATACAGATCTTGCAGAGATTGCATCCATCCCTGTGAATAAAATTCTCCATGATGTGGATCGACTCAATGAGTTAAAACTCAGATTAGAAGGAATCGATGAGAGAGAGATCTTCTTGAATGGGGGACGACAATCACTGAAGGATAAAATTCTCACGATTCGCAGGGAGTCGATTTCGAATCTCTCTTCTCAAAAGGCAGGTGAAAAATTTCCTGAAGAGATAAAAACATATTTGGAATCCACTCCTTTTATCCAATCAGACCATCCTGAGATTCAAAGCAAAGTCGAGGAAATTGTTTCTCTAAATGATTCGGCTTTTGTAAAAGCTTTTAAATTGATGGCATGGATCAATAAAAATATCCAGAAAAGGCCAGTGGTGTCTGTTCCCAATGCCCTTGAGACTCTGCGCAATCGGATTGGCGACTGCAATGAGCATGCCGTGCTCTATGCCGCATTGGCCAAGGCGGCTGGGATTCCAGCACAGGTTGAGGCAGGGATCGTCTACCAAAGAGGGCGGTTTTACTATCATGCATGGAATGTCCTTTTCCTCGGAGGATGGATTACGGTAGATTCGGCACTGGGACAGTTGCCTGCTGATGTGACGCACATATGTTTCGCGCGAGGCACAGAACGCCAAATCGATCTGATCCGTTTGATCGGGAAATTAAAGATAGTGATCCTATCGAGTTCTTAGAGGCTAACCAAAGATATTTCAAATTCCCAGACCCATCACCTCCCCCTTGATGGGGGGTTCCCTTATTCCCCTCCCCCTCGATGGGGGAGGGTGTGGGTGGGGGTGACATTGGTTCAGGCAGGAAAGGATCATATGATTGAGCTGAAAAATCTAACAAAAAAATTTGGTGATATCATAGCCGTTAACCATCTTAATCTTTCTGTTTCAAAAGGGGAGATATTTGGATTTATCGGGCCCAATGGAGCTGGGAAGACCACTACCCTCCGGATGATGGGCGGAGTCCTTGCTCCGACAGAGGGGTCGGTGAGGATTGACAGAATTGATATAGTAGAAGAGCCTGAGAAGGCGAAGAAGAGGATCGGTTTCATTCCAGATAGGCCTTTCTTATACGAAAAGCTGACGGGCATGGAGTTCTTGAGGTTTACGGCAGACTTATATGGTGTTGAGGAAGATTTATTTCATTTAAAGTCTATAGAGATTTTAAAACAGTTTTCCCTTTTCAATTGGGCGGATGAGCTGATTGAATCTTACTCCCATGGGATGAAACAGCGGCTTATCATATCGGCTGCTCTTCTTCATGATCCGAAGGTCATCGTTGTGGACGAACCCATGGTGGGACTGGATCCAGCGGGGATCAAAATGGTAAAGGGTCTTTTCCGGGATCTTGCTAAAAAGGGAACTACCCTTTTTATGTCAACTCATACCTTAGCCGTGGCAGAAGATGTCTGCGACCGTATTGGAATTATCCACAGAGGGGTGTTGATCGCAACCGGGACGGTGGAAGAACTGAGATACAGGGCTCAGGTTCAGGAAGGAGACCTTGAGGAGGTATTCCTGATCCTTACAGAGGGAGAATCGATTCCGTGAGAGAAATCTTAATGCTTTTAAGGCCCCGGTTCTTGTCTTTCAAAAACCGAAGGGTTTTAAAAAAACTGAAGGGTCGAAAACTAAGATTCTTCGTCTTGAGTACAATCGGTTTTGTATTTTGGGCGGGTACGTTTGGTATTTTCTACCGTGTCTTAACTTACTTCCAGAAAATAGAGGGCTTCGGGGATATCCTTGCTTACAAGCTCCTTTCCATGGCATTGATCACCTTTTTTTCACTTCTTATCTTCAGTGGTATTCTCACCATCCTCGCTAAACTCTACCTGGCCAAGGACTTGTCTCTTGTCCACTCCATGCCTGTATCGAGAGAAAAAATTTTCCTCTCTCGATGGATTGAATGTGCGATGGATAGTTCATGGATGGTTTTTATTTACAGCCTTCCCATATTTCTGTCCTATGGCATTGTCTATAAAGTTGGAGTCTTTTATTATGCGATGGTAGCAGTTAATGTCATACCTTTTTGTCTGATTGCATCAAGCCTTAGTGCCCTCATCGTTATGATCGTTGCTGTAGTTCTACCTGCAGGCCGTATCAGAAGTGTCTTTGTTTTTATGGGGCTTTTCATCTTTCTCCTCCTCATCCTGTCCTTCCGATTGACGAGACCGGAGAGATTTGTTCGTCCCGAGTCTTTTTCCTCTCTGATGTTATATTTAAGGAGCCTGGAATCACCCGATTCTCCATTGCTTCCATCAACCTGGGTCTATGATAGCTTGCGGGCAAGTCTTTCAGGATCTTTGGAAAACGCTTTCTTCCATTCAGCCCTCTCCTGGAGTTTTGCTATCACCATGATTTTTATCACGACCTGGGTTTCAGGGAAGATTTACTTCAAAGGGTTATCCAAAGCGCAGACTGCATCCAGAAGGTTTTTCCCCTCACGGGGTTTCAGGAGTGCGGGATTTAGCTTTTTTCTCAAATTTCTTTCCGGGCCGACCAGGGGTTTTGCCATTAAAGAGATCAAGACTTTCTTCCGGGACCAGACCCAATGGTCACAGATCTTTCTGGTGGTAGCATTGATCGTGATTTATCTTTATAATTTTTCGGTCCTGCCTTTGGATAAAAGTGTCATCAAAATGGAATACCTCCAGAATCTCATCTCCTTTTTGAACATGGGACTGGCAGCTTTTGTCCTGGCGGCTGTGTCTGCTCGGTTTGTTTTTCCTGCAGTAAGCCTTGAAGGCAATGCCTTCTGGATTGTGAAATCTTCGCCGGTATCGATTCGGACTTTTCTATGGATCAAGTTTTTAGTTTACTTTTTCCCCCTTCTTCTTCTTGCTGAGGTATTGATTATTGCGACAAATATCCTCCTTCATGTCACCCCATTTATCATGATCATTTCCGTGTTGACCATCTTTTTCATGGTTCCAGGCATCATTGCCATGGGAATAGGGCTTGGCGCTATCTACCCGGATTTTAGCTCAGAGAACCCGGTCCAGTCAGTAACAAGTTTCGGGGGCTTGATCTATATGACTCTATGTATTGGTTTCATTGGACTTGTAATCGTGCTGGAGGCTGGCCCTGTCTATAATATTTTTATGACGGGTATCCGCGGTGTTGCACTCACTGTATTCCAGTGGATATGGCTCGTAGGTTCATTTGCGATTGCTCTGGGTCTTTGTCTTGCTGCTGTCTTCATTCCCATGCGAATAGGCGAGCAAAAGATTTTGCAAAATGAATTGTATTCAGGTCGTCGACACGTACCGGCTAAGAATTGATCATTTTATCCGCGTAGATTTAAACATGCGAGAGGAACTTTTTGGAATTGCTTTTTAATGTTTTAATGTAAGACATTGGGGACGGGTTCACATTCTTCAACTTCTGGCTTCTCGTGTCCGATTTTTTCATGGAAGCACCTTGAGATAATCTCCCTGAGAAAGAATTTATTCAAAGTCATAATGTAACTTTAAGACGCGATTGACCTCTTCTATCATCAGGAAAGCAAGACTTACATTTTCCCGACCGGGATATAAAATATTCCGTGCGTTTGTATTAATAATTTTATAAAATATGTTATCCAAGTTAAAATTACAAACTTTGTTTCTAACTCTAAACCCCAGAATATAAATTAGGAAGGGGGGACATATGGAAGACCGAATACTCATTGTTGATGACGAAGAGATGATATGTAGTAAGTTGGCTCAGAGACTGACCCATGAGGGCTATACGTGTGATACAGCCAATAGTATGGAGGAGGCCTTCAACCATTTTTATAAATATCCTTTTTCTCTCATTATCGTGAATATTGAAATGCCTGAAATGGATGGGATTGAGTTCTTAAAAAGAGTTAAAGCGATGAATACCAAAAACTTGGTAGTGATGATGACGGGGTACCCCCAAATTGAAAAAGCAGTGGAGGCCGTTCGTCTGGGAGCCTATGATTTTATTATCAAACCAGAAGATTTGGATTTAGTGGTATTGAGTGTGAGGAGGGCATTGGAAAAGAAACGATTAGAGAAGGAGCTGGAGATCTATCATAAGAATTTGGAGAATTTAGTGGAGGAAAGAACTTCCAGACTTCAAGACGCCTATCGCGTTCTTAAGAAGACCCGTTTAGATTCGGTCACGGTTTTGGCAGGGGCAATTGATGCCAAAGATCCTTACACTCGTGGCCACTCTGATCGAGTGAGAAAAATAAGCTTGGAGATTGCCGCTCATTTGGATTTCACGGAAGATAGATTGGAGGTTCTGGAATATGGAGCACTCCTCCATGATATTGGTAAGATTGGGATTAAGGACGAGGTCCTTCAGAAGCCAGGTCGTCTGAGTTCAAAAGAATATAAATATATTCAGGAGCATCCATTGATTGGTGTAAAGATTGTGGAAGGGATCGATTTTTTTAAAGATAAGATCCCCATGATCCGAAATCATCATGAGCATTTTGATGGAAGTGGATATCCGGATAGATTGGTAGGTGAAGCTATCCCTCTTGAGGCAAGGATCATTGCTATTGCAGATGCATTTGATGCAATGACCAGTATGAGACCCCATCGAAAAGCAATGGCCATAGGAGATGTTTTGATGGAGATGGGAAGAGGACGAGGGAAGCAGTTTGATTCTAAACTTTTGGAGATTTTCTTGGAAGAAAAGATTTATGGAGAGTTAGTAAAAATGCCTGATGCCATGTAGGGTGGGCAAACGATCATAACCCCCCTTCATCCCCCCTTAACTTAAGGGGGGATTAGAGGGGGGGGTTATCCTTCCTCAAAATTATGACATATTGTTCCCTTCAAAAAATAGGTTTTCGATCATTCAAATCTTAAATTCCTTTTAATTTCAATAAATTTAATCAACTTCCCTTTTTTGGCATAAGACTTGCTGATATAATTACAAACACAAAAAAACATGTTTGAGTCTGATGATTAAAGAATTTGCTCTCTCCAACCTATTTATAATTTTATTAATAATTTTAGGTGGTTTCGTATTTTTAAGAGTAGTAAAGAAGCATATGGAGGATTGATATTTCACTTCAGAGAATATGACAAATTTGTCTTCTTTTATGCAAAATTGTCAATAGAGTGAAAGATGAACGGCAAAGCTATTTTAGGGATACAGGAAATAGAAGGAGTGAGAAAGGTGGAGATTAGTTTAAAAAGGGTGGTCACGTGGACATTAATCTTTACCAATGCCTTCTTCGTTTCCTATTTCTTTGTCAAGCTGTTTCAATGGATTTAGATTTATTTTAAAAATTTTGACAACCCCCTAAACTCTTCAGTCCCAGCCTCCTTCAATAGTTGAAAGGCGATGATCTCGGTGGTCGAGATCATCGCCTCCCTTTTTTCCATCCATCTCAGACCGATCTCCCAATCCAATTTTCTCCTTGAACAGATTGCATCAGCAACTACATGGACCTCATAACCTTTCTGAATCAGGTCGCCGGCTGTTTGAAGAACACACACATGGGTTTCAATCCCGGTAAGAATGGCCTTTTTCCTTCCCAATTGATTCAGTTGATCGTTAAACGTCTCCACTCCGCAGCAACTGAAGGAGACCTTTTCAATAGGAGGACGGGATCCCAGTTCCATCGTGATTTCAGGAACCGTCTTCCCCAATCCCTTGGGATACTGCTCAGTAATAAGAATAGGGATTTCCATTTTTTTAGCGAAAGCAAGAAGAGTCCGAATATTTCGTATCACATTTTTCACTACCTCTTGATTCATATTTCTGATTAAGGCATCCTGAACATCAATGATGATAAGGACTGCTTCTTCTCTCTCGATTCGTGGCCGTAGTTCCATTTTATCTTCTCCTTTCACCCTTTTCCTAATGCCACCTCATCTACCTGGGATAAAAATGAAGAAACTTTAGTGTTGAATTTTAAATCAATATGTTCTATTTGTAAACGATGGAATAATCCATTTTTTTCTGTGAAGAAAATGAAAACCATTGTTGGATTCGGAGCCCTCAACCTGGATTTGATTTTTGAAGTGGAAAATTTAAAATCGATCTCTTCAAATGGATTTCGTCTGGATCCCGGGGAAGAGGGCTTTGGTTCTGATGAAGAGTTTGAGTCCCTCTTAGAGCAGTTAAACCGATTTGGAACCTTGAAGTCAAAAAGTGGAGGGGGCTCGGCAGCCAATACAATGGTTGCCTTGGCCCGGATGGGATTTCCGACAAAGTTCATTGGAAAGGTGGGAGAAGACAGAGAGGGTGATTTTCTATTAGAAAATTTAAGACCTGTCCAAATTGACATGATACGCCGGGGGCAGAGGAGTGGTGTCTGCTTGGTGGTTTTAGACCGTCGTCAGGATCGATTCCTTTTCGTCCGTGGTAATGCCAATAACACCCTGGCGGTTGAAGAGATCAATTTTGATGCGCTTAAAAATATTTCTTGGATGCACCTCACCTCCTTTATTGAGGAATCTCCTTTCGAAGCTCAACAAGTTTTATTGAACCGTCTTGCCTCATCCGTGAAGATATCTTTAGATCCTGGAGAAATCTATGCAAAGAAAGGATTGAATGAAATTCGTCCTCTCATCAAGCGATGCCATATCCTCTTTCTTACAGAAAGGGAAATCGGATTATTGACTCATCAGGATCTTCTTACTGGGGTGAAGTCATTAATGGAAATTGGCCCCTCTGTTCTGGTTTGTAAAAGGGGGAGTCAAGGATCCCATGTATTCACCGAGGACGGTAATTTTAAAGTGCCGCCTGTTCAAGTAGAAGTGGTGGATAATACCGGAGCTGGTGATGTTTACAATGCTGGATTTTTAGCAGGAGTCTTTTTGGGGAAATCTATGGAAGAGAGTGCCCTCTTTGCAACAAAAATTTCTGCGAAGAGCGTAACAGGATATGGACGGGATCAATATCCAACAAAGGAAGACTTGGAAATTTTCTTCGGAAAGTGATTATAAATCTTCCTACTGTCTACTGTTTTTTGCTTACTGCCTTCAGCCTACTGATTTTAATGAATGGGTTTTATATTGAAGAAATTGAGTTTTTATTTCGCAGCTTGGTGGAAACTCTCGCGGGTTCCTTTTCTTTCTGTGGGAATTTTACCTTTGATCTTAGGCTTTGTCCTGGCCTGGCGCTTGGGCTACAGAGGGCCTTTGGGGCTCTATGTGCTTTCAACCATTGCAGTCATTCTCGTCATGTGGATGACCTACTATCTGGGGGAATGGAACGATCTGCAAGGAGATCGTATTAATCAAAAATTTAATCGGTTTTCAGGTGGATCGAGGGTTTTAGTAAAAGGAGTCTTCCCTGCTGGGTTCTCACTTCTTTTAGGATATGGGTGTTTGGTAGGAGCGATTCTTATCGGTTCTTGTATCTATCTCCGATACCAGAACGATTTTCGGACTCTTGTCTTAGGAGGACTGGGCATCTTTTTTGGTTTTTTTTATTCGAGCAAACCTTTTCGAATCTCTTACCATGGTTTGGGAGAGATTCTCATTGGATTCTGTTATGGATGGTTGCCCATTGCTACTGGCTTTTTTCTCTTTACAGGTTTCTTCAGCCAGCAGGTCTTCCTGCTCTCCATCCCCATTGGTCTTTCCATCTTCAATGTGATTTTGATCAATGAGTTTCCTGATGAAGAAGCAGATTGGGCTATTGGAAAAAAGCATTTAGTGGTCCGATTCGGGAAAGAAAGGATGGGGGATCTCTACATCGGACTATCCATATTGACTGGATTTTCCTTCATAAAGATCATCTGGGGTTTTGGCCACATTCCCTATTGGCTTCTCGTTCTTTCGAGTATTCCATCCATTCTTATCCTTTGGAATCTTGCCCAGGTCTGGCGAGGAAATTATTGCGATCCGAAAAAACTTGAAGTTCTCTGTCGAAATACCCTTTTCGTGAATCTTACCATGACCATGCTCTTGACCATACGATTGACGACCATTGTTCCCCATTTAATCCCTCCCTCTTGACGGGGGAGCTCACTTATTCCCTTCCCCCTTAATGGAGGAGGGTAAGCCCTGCACCACGTAGGGTGCAGGGCATTGCCCTGAACCTTACATGGTTCAAGGGGTGGGGGGTGATAAGAAGTATTTTTTCCTCACCCTATCCCTCTCCCCTGCCTTCGTCCCGCAAGGCGGGACAGGCACCAGGGGAGAGGGGACAATTATTTATTAGAAATAAAGTAGAGAGGTGAAAATGGAAGATCTTCATGCCGTCGTTGAGCAGATAAAGACCGATATTTCGCATGGAAAATCTGAGGAGGAGATATTTCAGTATCTCCTCCCTCTATTGCAAAAAGACCCCCAAACGAGTGGAAAGTTGGCCGAGTTGATGATAACCATTCCCGACAGGATGATCGGCAGGCTTCTCCATCGAATGTTTGAAGCGACCCAAGAGAAGAAAGTCCGAAAAATCATCAAGCGCTCCCTTTACCGGCTGAAGGGCAAGGGGATCGCAACCGAGGATTTTTTTTCTAATAAAGGGAGATCCATTCTTCGTCCTTTACAGCCAGACTCTAAAGAAGGGTTTGCGAGCGTGATTGATTTATTTGGGAATAGGCTTCTATGGTTAGTCATCCCTCATCCGGGTCGAGGGTTAACGGTCATACATGGCATCGTCAGTGATATGGAGGGGATTGTTGATTTCTCCCAAGTGGAAATGACACGAAAGGAGCTTAGAAGTTTCTTTGAAGAAGTTAAAGAAAAAAATCCATTTCCTATTATTGAGATAGAACCTTCCTATGTTGCCTTTCTCTTCACACAGGCATATCAATTAGATATTGAAAAGAAGAGGAACTCTCCCCAGGATTATCTCAATGCGAAAAGAGAGATAGAAAGCATCAAAAAGGAGTATGCGAAGCCATTAATCTATTCCCATCTCCAAGCTGATGAAATTGAAGGAGACGATCGGTTATTGAAGAAGTGGGGAGACCTTCTTAAAGCAGACATTTTTAACAGTTGGAAAATTGAGGAGGAACAAATCCGATCCTATGCCGATGAAGTCTGGGAGGCAGAGGAGTCGAAGATCGTTCTCAACCAGGCTCAGAAAGAATTACGATTCCAGGGGATCTATCAAAAGGCATTGACTGAACTCTTCTCAGGAGAGAGGAGATTTCTATATCAGCGAAGATTGGAGGAGATGGCTTATGTTCTCCTCAAATTGGGAAGGGAAGAGGAGGCAAAGATTTCCCTATCTGTGGCATTGGATCTCGAAAAACCTCTTAATTTGATTCAACTCAATCCCTTCCTTTCTCAATTGGTGATCAAGTCGATCTTTAATCTTTTGACAGATGCCTATGAGAAGAAGAAAAAAGAAGTCTCACTGATTGTCAAACCGTAACCCCCTCACCCCCCTGTGGGGAGATGGGAAGCCTTCCTGCCGGTAGGCAGGGGTGAGGGACATTGAATGAGAGGTATTGGAATGAAGAAGTGGCTTGTCCTGATTGGAATATTTTTGGTCCTATTCATCGGGGGATATTTTGTCCTGACCTTCTATGCGGTGAAATTCATTCAGCCCTACCTTCAAAAAGTAGTAGGGCCGGGATTTATCTTAGAAGAAATGAAGGTCAAGAACACCTACCTCTCCGTGAGGGGAATAAAATATGAAGACCCCCAATCAAAACAAAGATTCCTTCAGACCGAGGAGGTAAGGATTTATCCCTCCCTTTTCTCTCTTTTGAAAAAGACTTTACACATCAAGGAATTTGTCATCCTTCAGCCCTCCTTTTTCTTCTTTCGATCCCAGGAAGGAATTTTTGTTGGCCCCTGGGTGACGATGAAGAAGGAAAAGCAGGAGGAAGAAGTTTCCAAAGAAGGAGAAAAACAGAAGGGAGAATCCTCTCAAATTCAGATCGATCGGATTCGAATCCAGAAAGGCTCCATCGATTTTGAAGATAGGAAAGTGGAAGAACCTCCAGCCCATCTCAAATTGAGCGAGTTAGATTTTGAAATAAGAGATATACGATACCCTCTTGCCTCTTCACAATCCCCCATTGAATTGAAAGGAAAAATGAAAGGGAGAACACAAGAAGGGAGCATTACCCTAAAAGGATGGGTCAACATTAAAACCATGGATCTGGTAACTTCCCTCAACATTCAAGAAATAGAAGTTAAAACCTTTGAACCATACTATCGAAAAAGGGTGACTGCAGAGATTGATTCTGGATATCTCAATATGGAATCTAAAATCACAGTAAATGGAAAAAAGATCAATGCACCCGGAGAACTGGATTTGATCCATCTCCAGGTTAAGGAAGGAAGTGGAATGGTCTTTTGGATTCCATCCAAGACCTTGGTTTCTTTATTGGAGCAGAAGGGGCCTCATATTAAAATTCCATTCCTTGTGAAAGGAAATATGGGTAATCCCCAATTCAACCTTCAGGAGGCATTCCTGACTCAAATCTTTATTCATCTTGCAGAAGCCTTAGGGATTCCAATCAAGGTCGTAGATGAAACGGCCTTTCAAGGTACTTTAAAGGGAGAAAAGGGTATCATTGAGGAGTTGAAGTCCTTTGAAGAACTATTCAAGAAAAAGAAGGAGAAAAAGAGATGAGCCTTCCTAAAAATATGGAATGATGGAATGTTGGAATGATAGGTAATAAATAATAACCAATTTCCAAACACCAATATCCAAATAAATTATAATTTCCTAATGACCAAAACTTATGACTTACTAAGGAGTCTATAATTGAGAAGACATGCTCTTCGAAAATCTCCCCTAACCCCTGGTTTGCCTGTCTATGACAGGAAAAGGATTACCAAAGAGGGGGGAACTCCTTCCTCTTGCCGCCGGTCCAAGAGAGCCTCTGGCCCGAAGGGTAAAGGGAGGGCAGGAGGGATTTAGGCTTCCGTGTCTATGCAATTATGGACTGACTATTAATTCTTATTTCGGTAGTTGGTGCTTATTTGGAGCTTTGGATTTGGTGATTGAACTTTATTTCAGGAGGGCGAGGCTCAACCAGGGGAGATAGGTGATGATTGCCAGAGCGAATAGGAGGACGGCAATAAATGGAAGAGAGGCCAGATAGAGTCTCAATACTGTTTTTTCAAAACGGATGCTGGAGATGAAAAGATTGATCCCGAGGGGTGGAATTGAAGCTCCGATTTCGAGATTGGTGAGGATAATGATCCCGATATGAATTGGGTGGATTCCATAAGCTTGAGCGATAGGAGTGATGAGGGGGACGACAACGATCAGTGCAGAGAATGTACCCATAACGCAGCCCACGACCAGGAGAAAAAGGTTCAATGCCACCAAGAAAATGATTGGGTTTGAAATATGGACCTTGATGAGGTCCATGATTTTCATCGGGACTTCCTCATCGATCAGATAATTGGTCAGACCGAGGGCAGCACCTAAAATGATTAAGATCCCACCCACCAACGTCATACTTTTTCGCATGACCTTCGGTAATTCCCTCCATTTAATGTCTTTGTAAATGACCACCTCGATCAGGAGGACGTATACCGCTGTGATCGCAGCGGCCTCACTGACAGCAAAATATCCACTGTAGATGCCACCCAAGACAATGATGGGGAGAGGGAGTTCCCAGATCATTTCCTTTGAAGCGTAAAAAATTTCGGACAAATTGAATCGTTTTCGAGGGACATCAGAGACAATGGCTTTATAAATACTGAAAGAAGAGAGCAAGACGACCAGAAGGATGCAAGGCAAGATCCCTGCCAGAAAGAGTTGATCGATCCTCACCTTAGCGACAATGGCGTAGATGATTAAGGGAAGGCTGGGCGGGAGGAGAAGGCCCAATGTGCCTGAAGTGGTCAATAATCCAAGAGAGAACTTTTCTGGATATCTACCTTGCGATAACGCAGGGAAGAGAATGCCTCCGAGGGCAATGATCGTGAGACCCGTTGCACCGGTCAGGGCAGTAAAGATGGCACAGGTGACGAGGGCGATGATCGATAGTCCTCCTGGCAACCAACCCAAGATCGCATTCGAAAGTCTGATCAACCTTTTGGGTGTACCACTTTCCGAAAGGAGATATCCGGCAAAGGTGAAGAGGGGGATCGCTACAAGGATAGGAGTGGTGGCCATTCGATGCATCTCGATGATCATGGCTGAGGAATCAATCTGGCCGGAAAATAAGAGAAAAAGGGTTAAACCACAAATGACCGCAAAGAGGGGGGCTCCAAAGAACATCAAGAGGATGGTGAGGATGATCAGGAAGGTCAAATTTTTCCTCCTTGATGATATGTCTCACCCTGCTTTATCATTGTAGATAGATTCCTGAAAGAGCGGAGTCCAAATCGAAGAGTCATCAATCCAAAGATGATGGGAAGGATGATTTCAGGGATCCAGGCAGGAATTCCTAAGAAAGCGACTTTTCCCATCTGGACCTCGTTTTTAATAAATTTCAATGCGGCAAAGGTGAGCAGGCCGCAGATGATAAAAGAAAACAGGTGGATCAGGAACTCAATCAGGCCTTTCCCCAAGGGGGGCATCCATTGTGAAACGACATCGATGCTAATATGCTTCCCTTCCTTTGTGGCAAGGGCTGCCCCAATAAACCCAACCCATAGGACCAGATTACGGACCAGGGGATCTCCCCAGGTCAGACCAGTGAAAAAAAGATTCCGAAGAATGATCTGCAAAAAAGCGATCACGATCATGGAACTTAAAAAGATGACGAGGAGGGCTTGTTCTACTCGATCAATAACCTCATCGGCTCGTTCCCATCGATCCATTATTTCCTTCCCTTTCTATAATCTTCCAGGGAGGAAGTCACTTCATCCAAGACATTCTTGGAGAAGGTCTGACCACTAATACGCCCCATGGCTCTATTGGATAGTTTCTTGAATTCTTCGATTTGTTCCGGTGAGGGAGTGACGATTTTCACCCCATTTTTCATCATGACTTTCATGGCTTCTCTGTTTTCATTTCGTGTCACAACTTTTAATTGATCCAAATGGCGTTGGGAACTTTCGATCAGGATATTTTGGAAGGCCGAAGGAATTTGTTTGAAGGTTCCTTTACTCACCACGATTCCACCAGCGAGGTAAACTAAAGGGACATCTGTCATATACTTTATTTTGGTAAACCATTGAAGCGAGATCGCCAATGACGGAGGGGTATAGACGACATCTACCATTCGGGTCTGTAGGCCCACCAAAACATCAGGGACAGAGAGGGGAATAGCCGAAACCCCAGCTTCATCAAAAATGGCTTTGGACATGAGTGATTCTTCCCAGATCCAGACCTTTACCTTCTTAAGGTCAGATACACTCGAGATAGGGGAGTTCGACATCAGATAGACGAATCCTGCCTCCGACCACCCCAGAAAGATATAACCGTTGTTTTCAAAACCCTTCCTGAAGAAGGAGTCCATTTTTGTTAGAATCGAATCGACCTCCTCATAGGTTTGAAAGAGAAAAGGGACTTGTAAGACATCGATCTCTTTAAAGGGTACGGAGAGACCTCCAGAAGAGAGGGCAGCACCTTGAATCTGGCCCATTTGCATCTTCCGAAGCATATCCGTCTCGTCCCCTAAAACTCCATCAGGATAAATCTTAAACTGGACTTTATTTTCGGTCTTTTTCATGACTTCGTTATTTAATATATCAAATGTTTTCATCCATGAACTTCCTTTTGGAGCAAGGGTGGCCATTTTGATCACAATATTCTTTTCCTCCCCCAAGGCGAATGAAAAAGAGAGGAAAGAAATCAATATACCCATCACAGAAATTTTTAAAAAGAAAAGGCTATTCATACTTTTCTCCTATTCAAAATAGTCTTCTACATGTTCGAGCAGCTCTTTTGCCTTTTTTTGGGCTACGGAATTCATAAGAGTCAATTCAGGTGCTATATTCGCAGGAGTCTCTATAACTTTTTGAAGGGTGGAGACGAAGAGCTCTTTATCCGTTATCTTTTGAGCGTAATATTTTGCGTAATAAATATAAGCCATCAAAAATTTCCCCTGACCGAGATCCATAGCCTTCAAAAAATGGCCTTGAGCTTTTCCGAGATCTCCACCGGCTACTTTCGGTCTGGAGGCAAGCCATATCCCCATGAAGAGATGGGGGCCGCCGTAGTAGAATCCCTCATCAAGCTCCAAGACCCTCTTCATCATCCACTCCACCCGGGGGAGTTCAGACATCGCCTCCATAGAATCCAAATTAAGGAGGATCCAATTCGCCCAGCAGGTGGCTGCCCAAAAGATATAGGGGGTGTCTTTTTTCCCGAGACGCTGTAACCCCTCTTTAAAATCGTCAAAAGGATTCTGGAGAGGCTCCTTGAACCCTCTCATTTCGAGAGCTTTCAAAGAATATCGTTTTCCTCTCTCATAGAGCAGATTGGCATATTCTTTATCTTGATCCTCCACAAAGAGGGAGGCAAAAGAAGAATAACTTTGAGCCCCAACCATCAGTAGCTGTTCATTTTCTGGCAATGCCTGGATCATGCCATCGATCAACATCAGGTAAGCAGGCATCCCTTCTCGTAGGATTCTCAAGTCCGATTGTTTATAGGAAGCCTTTGCCACCTCTTCTAATAAAGTGGCTGTAGCTCCGACCGTCAACTTTTTATTTGGAAGACAGGCAGAGAGAATGAAGAGGAGACATAGAAGAAAGAAAATCCGGCTTTGATTCTGAATTGGCTTCATTTTTTTACCTCACCACCTAAAGGATCCTATTAGTCCTCACCAAATTTATATTTCTAAACCAGAAACATGTCAACCCTATTGTTGAAAAATTGTTTTCATCTTGACAAACAGGAGGGCAATCGATAAAAATTACAAAAAAAGATAGAAAGGAGATGAGGGTGAGGAATTATAAGAAACGAGTGGTGATCACAGGAGTCGGGCCTGTCACCCCTGTAGGGATTGGAAAAGAGGCTTATTGGGAGAGCTTGATCAAGGGGAGATCTTCTTTCCGGCGGATTTCGTTTCCTAATAAAGATATGAGTCAATACCGATGTCAGATTGGAGCCCCTATCGAGGGGTTCGATCTCTCTCATTTCGTAGAGAGGTCAAAACTCTCTAAGCACCTTGGGAGATCATCCCAATTTGCGATTGCCGCCACATGGCTTGCCCTGCAGGATGCTGGGATTGAACTCGAAAAGAACGATTTAGAAAAAGAAGGATCGCACAAACATACTGGAGTCTATCACCTAAAGGACTTGGATTCTTTTCAGATAGGTGTGGTCTTAGGAGTGGGTGTGGAAGCCATGGATTTGATGGAACATTTTCATGAACGTTTTTTATCTAAAGGGCCCAAGGGAATCTCCCCTTTTGCTCTTCCGAATATCTACCTGAGCGCCATTACCTCCCATGTGGCCCAATATTTTTCAATCCAGGGAACTTCTTATGCAGTTTCTACAGCCTGTGCCTCAGCCACCCACGCTATGGTGAATAGTTTCCTTCAGATTCAGGGTGGTGGGGAGGATCTCATGGTTACGGGAGGCTCAGATGCCTGTATCACCTCTTATGTGTTTGGAGGGTTTGATGTATTAAGGGCGATGTCAATAAGAAATGACGACCCAAACAAAGCCTCCCGACCTTTCGACCGTGAGAGAGATGGATTTGTGATGGGCGAGGGGTCTGGAGTGTTGGTATTTGAGGAATTAGATCACGCTAAAAAAAGGGGGGCTCATATCTATGGGGAGGTCGTTGGGTTCGGGATGACAGCCGATGCCTACCACCTCACTGATCCCGATCCTAATGGAAAAGCATTGGGTAAGGCTGTCAAGGACGCCCTTGACATGGCAGACATCCATCTGGAAGAGATTGATTACATCAACCCTCATGGCACCTCCACCCTATTGAATGATAGGGTGGAGACAAGAATGATCAAAGATGTGTTTGGAAAACAGGCTTATCACATTCCTATTAGTTCAACCAAATCAATCACCGGCCATCTGATGGGTGGGGCAGGAGGTGTTGAAGCCATCTCTGTCCTCCTGGCCGTTGAAAAGGGGATTATCCATCCCACCCTCAACTATGAATTTCCAGACCCAGAATGCGATCTGGACTATGTTCCCAACCAGGCGAGAAAGAAGGAGGTTAGACTCGGTCTTTCTATTTCAGCAGGTTTTGGGGGAGTCAATAGCGCCATTCTGATAAAGAAGTTTGAAGAGCCCTGTGTTTCTTAATCGAAGATATTGAATGTCAACTCTCTGCAAATTACACCAACATCAATAAATGATCTGTAGGGCAAGCCTTCAGGCTTGCTTATATTTTCAGGGCTAAAGCCCTGCCCTACGTCAATATATTTTTACCGTCAGTTTAGTTTTAACTTTTCAATCCTCTCGCAAGTTTGACAAATCTCCCCCCTTAACAAAAGGGAGGGATAGGGATTTTAAGTTGACCCATTCGGCGGCGCCAAGCTCCGCCTTTTAAGGCAGGGTAAAGAGGTAGTGCTCGGGGTCAACCCTGAGCAAGTTCCAGCCTTGAGGCCAGGGAGTCGAAGGGTTGACACCCTTGAGGAAAGGTTTATAATATTTCTATCCTTTACAGTTATCATTAAAATCTTAAGTATTTATGGACCATTTTAAAATTGATCAAAATCTCTTAGAGTCCATCATGGCCGACCTGAAGGAAAAGGGTTGCACCCTTTCCCTTGCAGAGGTGACCAGAGTGGTGGATCTGATTACAGAGGAAGTGATCTACAGGTATGTGGAACAGCTGATCAGCGAGGTTGAAACTATCCTTGAGATCAATCCTAATCTCAGCGAGAAGGAAATCCTTGAGGCCGTTGCGAAAAATGTGGTGGAATATCTCGGAGCAGAGGCGGCGAGCTTACGGATATACGATCCTGGAAAGGAGGAAATGGTTTCATTTGGATCTTATCCTACTCAGACGGAGGATCGTGAGGAGGTCATCCCCTTTGAAGATACCATCGCCGGCGAGGTAGTTAAAACACATCGAGCCTATTTCGTACCCAACATTTTAAAAGAGGAGAAATATAAGAATAAGGAGAAGGTTCTAAAAAAAAGGATCAATTCGATGTTGGCCGTGCCAATTTCAATTCCACGTTTTTCTTTGAAAGATGTCGATACCGAAGGGTCCTTCCAGATCTATTATCGAGAAATAGATAAGACATTTACTCCCTTGGAGGCCAAGATCGCAGAAATGCTTTCGAGAAGGGTAAGTTATGTCGTTGCCCGAAAACGGATCATGAACCTCCAGAAATTGAGTGTGACCAAAGATAAGATTGTAGAGCAGATCTTCCTGAAATTGGGAAAGCGGGAAGGGATCAAGATGAAGGAGGTCTTCAATCTGGTCATCCCAGAATTGGTGGATATCATGCGGATCCAAAGGTGTTCCCTCTTCTCAGTCAGTGAAGATCGACACCATGTCGTTTTGGAGGCTGGGTATCCAGAGATACAGCATGGGATTGGGAAGGTCTTTTCAGTGAAAGATGAATCCTATATTGATGCCGTTGTAAACCAGGCTGGTCCTTTCGGTGAGTTTGAAAATGAGAAAAACTTTCCTTCCTATATCCTCATTCATAACCCTCATGGAAGCCATCTTCTTCCTCCAGACCTCAAACAATTTCTTGAGATTCAGCAAATTCATTCCGTTCTCTATATTCCTCTCAAGGTGGATGAGGTCGTCAACTATTTTTTAGCCTTTGACGCCCAGGTACATCACCGAAGATTCACAGAAGAAGAGATTGAGATTTTTATTTTCTTCGGCAAGGAATTGATGAAAGGGCTGAGGTTAGAAAAAATGGATGATATTCTTCACGATTTTAAGAATCCAGCCATCGCCGTAGCGGGATTTGCCAAACGGATTCAGAAAATCCTGGAAGATGGAGAGATTATTTCAAAGAAGGAGAAGATAGCACAGGCATTGGATGTGATCTTGAAAGAGACTTCCCGTATTCAAGAATTGGCTCTGACCCTCCATGGAGAAGGAAGGGAGGAAATAGTGGATCTGACGGAGAAGCTAAGGAAACGCTTCCTCATCAATGAGGAGACGATGAAGGAATTGAAAAGGGAGAGTGTTTATCTGATCGAAGGAGATTTAGAATCTCCCTTGTGGATTCGATGTTACCCCCTTCACATTGAGAGAGTTTTAGATAATCTCCTTAACAATGCTTCTAATGCCATGCCCAAAGAGGGAGGGTATCTTTCCATTCGATCCTATCAAAAAGATTCTTGGGCAGTGGCTGAAGTGACCAATACAGGGGAAATTCGAGAAGAGGATAGAGATCGATACCTCCTTGGGGAAGCGAGAGGGAGAGGACTTCATATTACCACCCGCTTGGTCAAGCAGATGAAAGGAAAGATGGAGATGGAGTCAGGCGAAGGTCAGACCACCTTCCGAGTGATGTTCCCTCTCGCCAAATAAAAACGCATTTTAACCCTCCTTATCTTTTTTTTTACTTTTTCAGGAATGGGCTTGAAATTCCCAGAGAAAATGTTATAAAGATTTACCTTGACAACCATTTGCCAAATGATTAAACTACTTTGCGAAAAAATCCTACCGGATTTATCAAATAATAAATCCAATCATTCAAGAGAAGCTTTGAGGAGGTAGACTTATGGGGCGAGTAAATCGAGGTCAGACATCTGTATCCATTTTTTTAGTCATCCTGATAGTTTTTCTCATCCTTCCATCCTTTATTCTTGCACAGGAGGAGAAGAAGGATCTTAGACCCGAGCGTGGAATTGCTGTTTATACGGAATACTCAGGGATCACTGTTTCTAAAGGGGAGACCGTGAAGATGGATCTGACCTTAGAGAACAAGGGCCGCTCAGATGAGACCATCGATGTTAAGATTTCAACCATTCCAAAGGGATGGAAAGCCCTGCTGAAGGGGGCCAGCTACATAGTCGCTGGAATGTATGTCCCGAACGGGAAGTCAAAAAGCCTCTCCCTAAGTTTAGAACCAGAAAAAACAATAGGTCCTGGAACTTATGACTTCCAGTTTGATGGTCAGACTACTGATGGCAAATTTACCTCCACCCATAAATTGACTGTAAACGTTCAGGAGCAAATGCCAGGGATGGATGATCTTCAAATCACTACTTCTTATCCTGTATTGAGAGGACAGACAGACGCTAATTTCGAATTTTCCATTGAAGTGATAAATAAGGTTGAGAAGGACCGCATGATCAATCTTTCAGCCATAGGACCTGAAAAGTGGGAGATCAATTTCAAACCCTCTTATGAAACAAAACTCATCTCCAGCTTTCTGCTCAAGGGAGGGCAGAACCAGACCGTGGCTGTGCAGGTTAATCCTTCGAAAGATGCCTCACCTGGTGAATATCCTATCATGGTTAGGGTGAGTTCTGGAGAGAAGAAGGCTGAGGCAAAATTGACGGTCGTTCTGACCGGTATTTATAAAATCGACGCGGGGACACCCACCGGCATATTATCTTTAGAGGCGTTTCCTGGGAAACCTGCCAATTTCTCGCTCTTCGTGAAGAATACAGGTTCTGCAGTCAATCGGAATATCACCTTTTCTTCATTCAAGCCTGAGAATTGGGAAGTCACTTTCAAACCCGAAAAGATCGATGCTTTAGAGCCTGGGGGATTGAAACAGGTGGAGGTGACTGTCAAGCCCGCTCCTCAGGCTTTGGTGGGGGATTATTCGGTGGGCGCAATGATCAGTGGAGAAAAATCTGACAAGACCATTGAAATGAGAGTAACCGTGAAAGCCTCCACAGCATGGGGATGGATTGGAATTGGTGTGATCATCATTGTGATTGCCGGGTTGAGCGCATTGTTCATCTGGTTGGGGAGACGGTAAAGTGGAAAATCAGGCCATTATTGAAGCTGAAGGACTGACCAAAAAATATGGTCATCAGATAGCGGTGAACAATCTCAATCTCCAAATCCGTGAGGGGGAGGTGTTTGGATTTCTCGGTCCCAATGGAGCAGGGAAGACTACCACGTTGCTCATGTTCCTGGGACTTACCGAGCCCACTTCCGGGAAGGTCAGAGTCATTGGATTCGATCCAACACGTGACCCATTCCACGTCAAGGAGAAGGTTGGATATCTGCCTGAGAATGTGGGTTTTTATGATGATATGGATGCCAGGCAAAATCTTCAATTTATCGCAAGGTTGAACCGAATCCCGGATAAGATTTCTGCCGGGAGGATTGATGAATCGCTCAAAGTGGTTGATCTTTTAGAAGAGACGAAGAAGAAGGTTGGGACTTATTCGAAAGGGATGAGACAGCGCCTTGGAATTGCAGAGGTTCTGATCAAAGAACCCGAGCTCATCTTTCTTGATGAACCGACCATTGGTTTAGATCCTGATGGGACGAATCGGATGCTCGACCTCATCCACTCCCTGAGCCGGGAAAAAAATATTACCATTTTTCTCTCCTCCCACCTCCTCGACCAGGTCCAAAGGATTTGCGATCGGGTGGGGATCATGATCAAAGGGGATCTGGTGGCTATCGGGGCCATTCAAGAACTGGCTGAGAAAAAGCTGGGTATCGATAAGGAACATTACACGCTTGAAGAGATCTATATGAAGTATTTTAAGGAGGCCTAAATTGCACGGGATGTTCACGATATTTAGAAAAGAGATGGAGGACCACTTCAGCAGCATTCGATTTCTCCTGATCTCAGCGTTGATCATAATGGTGGGTGTGATCATCGCTTCGATGGTGGGCATGGGCATTCAGGAGGAATCCAGGGGAATGGCGAAGCCCACTTTCCTCTTTTTGTGGCTTTTTACCTCAACAGGAAAACTCTTTTCCTTTGTCCAGTTCATTGGCTTTTTCGGTCCCCTGATCGGCATCTTCCTGGGTTTCGATTCCGTCAATCGGGAACGGGTTTCAAGGACGTTGAGTAAACTGCTCTCGCAGCCCATTTATCGGGATTCGGTGATCAATGCAAAATTTTTAGCCAGTGTCGCCATCATCGCCATTGTGCTGGTGGGGATTGTCCTCATCATTTCAGGCCTTGGCATTCGATTGATTGGTGTTGTGCCAGGTTCGGAGGAAGTCTTGCGTCTTGTGGTCTACCTGATCACCAGCATTCTTTATATCTCCTTCTGGTTGGGAATATCGATCCTCTTCTCAGTCGTTTTTCGGAGTACCGCAACCTCCGCCTTAGCCTCCCTGGCGGTTTGGATATTCTTCTCCTTCTTCGTTGGATTGGGGGCGGGCGTTATGGCCGATGCGGTTGCTCCGATCAGTCAAAGCGAAACGAACGTCGATCCGAATGTGGTGCTCAAGCATGCAGAAGTGCAGAAGACAGTCTCCCTCTTTTCTCCCATGACACTTTATAATGATGCAACGACGACCATCCTCGATCCAACGAGGAAGACTACCCGAAGCCTCGTCCTGATGGGGCCGATGGAAAGGCTTTCTTTATCTCGATTTCAAAACCCCCTTCCACTTTTGCAGAGCCTCATCATCATCGCGCCATATCTTATTTCCATCGTCGCCACCAGTTTCCTCTGTTTTGGAGTCTGCTATCTCGTCTTTATGCGGCAGGAGATCAGGGCAGTCTGATAAAAGAAAGATTAGTGAGATGGGGAGATTGGGGGAAACGGAGAAAAAGAAACTTCCCCCCATCACCCTATCTCCTTATCCCCCCATCATTCATTAAGATTGCACCTGAAAACCCCGTCCTGTGGACGGGGATAAAAGGTGCTTCTGCTGAAAGCAGAAAAAAGCAAACCAGATGCTGAAATAAATTCAGCATGACATGACGGTTAGGTTCTAGTCTTTTTGTCATCCCGAACTTGTTTCGGGATCTCGGTTTTGGGTTTAAGAATTTAGGTTTTAAAGCCCCGCCCTGTGGGCGGGGTTCTTTACTAGATAAACATGCCTGTTCAAAAGCGAGAAATTTTTAGCTGGGCGATGTATGATTTCGCCAATTCTGCCTTTGCCACCACCATTCTTGCTGTCATCTTCAATCAATACTTTGCCACTGTTGTAGCAGGAGGGGAGAGGGGAATTGATTTTTTTGGATTCCGTCTCCACGGTGCCTCCTTCTTCACTTTCTCCGTGGCACTCAGCATGGCCATCTCAGCCGTGCTCTCTCCATTTTTAGGCGCTGTGGCAGATGCCTCAGCTTCCAAGAAGCGATTTCTGATGGTTTTCTGCTATACAGCTATTCTTTTTACAGGTCTTCTCTATTTCGTTCATGAAGGCAACTATTGGAGAGGTGCAATCTTCTTCATCGTTGCTAATATTGGTTTCGCTGGCGGAAATGTCTATTACAATGCCTTCCTCCCCGAGATCTCGACCGACGAAAACATTGGTCGAATATCAGGTCTGGGGTGGGCATCGGGGTATATCGGAGGAGGCGCACTTCTGGCAATCAACTTGATCATGCTGAAGTATCCAGATTTACTTGGATTCCCTGCTGGGTATTTCACTGTTCAGGATTGTTTTCTCACGGTGGCTCTTTGGTGGCTGGTCTTTTCTCTTCCTACTTTTCTAATTTTAAGAGAGAGGGCACAGAAAACCCTTCCATCTGTTAGGAGAAGTTATTTCAGTGAAGGTTATCAACGTCTCCAGCATACCTTTCGGCGAATTAAAACCTTCAAGGAATTGACAAAATTTCTGGTGGCCTACCTCATCTACAATGATGGGATCGAGACAGTCATCGTGATGGCCTCCATTTTTGGTGCTGATGTGTTGGGAATGGAGACGGGGGAGATCATCCTCTTCTTTCTGATGATTCAAGGAATCGCATTTTTCGGGTCTCTCATTTTCGGATTTTTAGCAGATGCGATCGGGAATAAGAAGTCAGTAATGATTTCTTTAGGAATCTGGTCCCTCGTCGTCATCTGGGCATTCCGGTTAGGAATCATCTGGGATCCGAAGACAGAATATTGGATCTTGGGGGTTTTGGCAGGACTCGTGATGGGTGGAAGTCAATCGGCCTCACGTTCTCTTCAGGGGATTTTTACTCCTGATACGAATAGCGCTGAGTTTTATGGCTTTTTCGCCGTTTCTGGGAAATTTGCTTCTGTCTTTGGACCTTTGATCTATGGAATCCTAATCGCCATCACGGGAAATGTCCAATCGGGCATCCTCTCTGTCCTTCTCTTTTTCATTGTTGGGATGGTTATCCTCTGGACCGTCAATGAAAAGAAAGGGCTGGAGGAGAAACAGAGACCAGTTATTTAAAGTGTGGAAATTATCCCTGAACTGCGCTTTTCTCCCCACCTTGAATGACAGGGTTTAGAGTTGTCGAAAACGATTTTTCTTGCTTTTTAGCAGGGAATAGCATATAAAGAAACAAAATTTAGTTGCAAAGAGTCTTTTTTTTTGGACGCAAGAGAAACCCGCAAAGAACTCTAAACAACTTCTTAGCGGGTTTTTTTATGAAGTTTAGAAAGGCTTCTTACCAGAATCTACCAAAAGCTGGCAAAAATAGGAAAGGATGTAATAGGTCCAGGGGCATCCAAACTCTTCTCAAGTGAAGTTTAACCCGATGGTGGATTAGATGGGATGCTCACCTTTGAATATTTTTGTCAGAAACAAGGACATAGTGATGAAACTCTTATTGGTTTCCCCTTATCACAGGCTTGGCAAAAAGGTACTCAAAGCTATTAAAATACCTCAATTAGGTCTACACATTCTGGCCTCACTGACGCCAAATGATGTTGATACTGCTGTTGTAGATGAAGAGATCAGAGAGATAGATTTTTCTTTGGATTTCGACCTGGTTGGGATTTCTTGTATGACTGCAACGGCAAATAGAAGTTATCAATTATCCGATCTGTATAGACAAAGAGGTTCAAAAGTCGTTCTCGGTGGGATTCATCCCACTATTTTACCACAAGAAGCCATCCAGCACGCCGATGCAGTTGTCATCGGAGAGGCAGAAGGCTGTTGGACAGATGTCATCAAAGATTTTAGAAAGGGAAATCTCCAGAAATTTTACCATGTACCAGACCCTGATCTTTCAAAGCTTCCATTCCCAAGGCGAGATTTTCATATTGACAAGGCGCTATTTAACTGCGTAGGGCTATTGACGACCAGAGGTTGTCCGTACGCCTGTGAATTCTGTTCGGTGACGGATTTCTATGGGAGGAAAATCAGGCATAGACCGGTTTCCATGGTTGTTGAGGATATCAAACGATCCGGCTCAAAGACGTTTTTGATCTTAGACGACAATGTCACCGGGCATCCTGAATATTCAAAAGAATTATTTAAAGCTTTGATACCCCTGGGCATCGAATGGGTAGGACAAAGTTCCATGTCCTTAGCGAAAGACAAAGAGATGCTGAAATTATGTCGCCTCTCCGGCTGTGCGGCCTTATTCTTTGGGCTTGAGTCTGTATCGCCTTCCAGCCTGATGGGAATGAAAAAAGCGCTTAAATCTATAGAAGAGACTGAAGAGGCTATTAAGATTATCCAGGACAATGGGATCGCTTTTCACTCCTCCATAATTCTGGGATTTGATACGGATACGAAAGCTATTTTTGATGACACCCTGGAGTTTTTGGCGAGGACTAAACTTCCCACGATGGATCTACATATTCTGACGCCCTATCCCGGAACACGAATATATCAGCGTTTCAAAGATCAGGGACGAATCATCTCTCACGATTGGAGCCATTACGACCACCATACCGTCGTATTTCAACCCAAGAACATGACTCCCCAAGAGCTTGCCGAAGGACATTATTATGTCGAAAGGAAGTTTTATTCTTTCTCTTCGATCATTCGGCATATTCCATCTCTTTTAAGAGTTTCTCCTATCAACCTCAGGCGGATCATGCTTCTCATGTTACTTAATATTACTGGTAAAAATGGGGCGAAATATATCGATACATCCCCTGATTGGGCTGATAACAACAAAAAGTGGGATTCCCAGAAGATTCGGCCCGATGAAGAAGTCTTAAAAGAGAGCACCGTCTTCTCTTCGGATTAAGCCCATCTTCCGTTTTAGAGTTTAAAAGATGGTAGCCCATGAAAAACTATGAGCTTGTATCTAATGAGGAGAATAAAGTACTAACCAAAGATATTTGAAATTATTCTAATCTGGATTCCCGTTTTCACGGGAATGACACCCTTTCGATTGCTTTGTCATTCCTGCGAAGGCAGGAATCCAGGAAAAGGCAAATTAAAATGTTAGAGATCAATTCTCAGATTTCAATATGTAAGAATTTTTAGATAACACGAGAAAATTTGATTTTTGTAAAATCTAGAAGAGTACAACAGCTTACAAATCTGATTTTCGAGGGAGGCTGTAATGGCGAAAGGTCGAGTCAAGTGGTTCAGCGATCAAAAGGGCTTTGGGTTTATTGAAGTGGAAGACGGAAAGGATGTATTCGTTCATCGTACTGCTATTCAGGGTGAAGGATTGACTCTGAGAGAGGGTGAGGAGGTTGAATTCGAAATCTCTCAGGGCCCAAAAGGTCCTCAAGCCTCCAATGTGCGGGTGATCAGTTAAAGGGCAGAGAAGTTAGCTTTTATCGACTTCGGTGAGCTCAGTCGAGCCATGATGAATACTTAGAGTAATATCCTCCCCGAACCAGAATAGGTTTCTATATCCTTATCCTTAAGGGTGGGAATGTCCCTGCTTTGAAGTATTACCTTAATAATATGAACTTCCATACGGGGTCTCATGGAAAAAATTTCAGTGGAAAGAAATAAAAGAAATAGAAATAAGGAAAGGCGTTTGAAAGAACGGATTCCAAAAAGATTCTTCAGATCTGAGTCCCGCCAAGAGCGGGACGAAGATGCCCTGATCATCTCCGATGAGTTGGGCCTCGATGTGGTCAACGAGTTTCAAGGATTGAAAGTAGGGGATGAGAATGTTCTGCCGAGGGAAGAAGAGGAGGTGGTTGAAAACAATCTTGAGCCCATTAGAAAGGCGATGGATCCGGTTGGTATTTACTTGAATGAGATGAGATCGTTCCCCTTACTGACCCGGGAAGGAGAGGTAGAGATTGCTAAGAGGATCGAGAGCGGACAACAAGAGGTGTTAAGCGTGGTGATCAACTGTCCCATTGCTTTCAGGGAAGTCGTTAGCCTTGGAGACGCCCTTTGTGCTGGAAAGATAAAGATCAAAGAGGTGACCAATGAGATCGACGATGAAGAGGCGAGTGTTGATGAAGAGCAGATCCAGAAGAAGAGGATTCTCAGCTTAATCAATAAGATCCAGAGGGGAGAAGAGCGCATTCGAATTCTCCAGGGAGAGTTGAGTCTCAGGAATAAGAAAGTTCCAAAAAAGAGAATCCAAGAAAAAATTTTGAAAAAACGAACCAAGATATTCGATGCCTTTAAACGGATCAATTTGAGTGAAAAACAGATCAACAGAATCGTTCAGAAGTTGAAACAGTGGGACATTCGGATGGAGAAGGCTATAAAGGAGATGGAAAAATATGAGGAGGATTTAGGGATCTCAGTCCGGGAAGTCAGAAATTCTTTAAAGATGATCAAGAAGAAAATGTCCAAGGGACGTCCCCTTTACTTAGCTGACAAGCTAAAGGATTGGGAGGAGATGGACAGGATCGCCCGGAATGTCAAAAGGAAGGTAGGCAAAATGGAGGCCGAATGTGGTCTTTCTTGGCATCAGATCAAAGAGGCAGTGAAGGCGATTGAGAAAGGGGAGGCTAAGGCAAAAGAAGCGAAGATTGAATTGGTGAAGGCTAATCTAAGGTTGGTCATCTCCATTGCCCGGAGATACATCAACCGGGGGCTTCACTTTCTGGATTTGATCCAGGAGGGGAATATCGGCCTAATGAAGGCGGTGGACAAGTTCGAATACCAAAGAGGCTATAAATTCGGAACGTATGCGACATGGTGGATCCGGCAGGCTATGACGCGAGCTATTGCCGATCAAGCCCGGACCATCCGCATCCCTATCCACATGATCGAAGTCATCAACAAACTGAATCGGACCTCTCGAACACTGGTCCAGCAGATGGGGAGGGAGCCCACCTCAGAGGAGATTGCCGAAAGATTGGGGATGTCTCTGGAAAATGTGCAAAAGGTTTTTAAGATCACCAAAAGGCCCATTTCGCTCGAAACACCTATTGGTGAAGAAGGGGATAGCCGGTTAGAGGATTTTATTGAAGATAAAGAATTGATTTCCCCTCAGGATGCAGCGATCAGCTCCAACATGGCAAAGCGGATTCAAAATGTTCTCTCCACACTAAACGAAAGGGAGGAGAAGATTTTGAGGATGCGGTTCGGAATCGGAGAGAAGCACGACCATACCCTTGATGAGGTGGGACAGTACTTTGAACTTACCCGGGAGAGGATCCGCCAGATTGAGGACAAGGCATTAAGGAAGTTGAAACATTCCAGCCGGGCCGATAAACTAAGGAGTTTCATCGATTATTAAAAAAAAACTTAGTAAGGAGATAGACTATGAATATTTATGCTGGGAATCTATCCTATAATGTAACAGAGGAAAATCTTCGACAGGCATTTGAGACCTTCGGTCAGGTGATCTCTGCAAGGATCGTTAAAGACAAATATAGTGGCCAGCCTCGAGGTTTTGGTTTTGTCGAAATGCCCAACCGGACTGAGGCCCAAGCGGCGATCGAGAACCTGAATGGGAAGGACCTCCTCGGTCAACAGATGAAGGTGAGTGAGTCACGTCCTCGCACCGACCGGGGAAGATCCGGGGAACAAAGGAGGCGAACGGGTTACAGTGGCAGCAGGAATCGTTATTGATCCTGTTTCCCTTCACTCGATAATTTACATAGCGAGAAAGAAGTTAAAATGGTGCAAAGGAGACAGCGTGGGAGGATGCGGAGTCAAAAACCCAGCCGTTTAAGGCGT